>Ga0213869_10000089_pt1 | contig 71734 bp, 66 predicted proteins | sample PICome_10_FD_160083 | JGI IMG/M metagenome (GOLD analysis project Ga0213869, IMG submission 160083) | Coastal seawater microbial communities near Pivers Island, North Carolina, United States - PICO132 | ecosystem: Environmental > Aquatic > Marine > Coastal | place: USA: North Carolina... | reverse complement strand
TCTAATGGACTTTTACTTATTTCCAATGAAGGTTCAAAATCCCATACTTTATAGTCTCTATAGGGAATTGTAAGTTTATATAAATCCATGTTTATTTATACAAATCATATACATTTTAAGTTTCTTTCAATTTTGTTGAATTTATTTTAATCAATTTTACTTGCTTTTGGTTACAAAAATAATGAGTCAACGTATCTTCCGTATAATCGTGTATATATTTTATTTCACTAATTCCGCTGGCTAATAATAATCGTGTACAAATGAGACATGGAAAATGAGTAATGTATGCGGTAGCACCATCACAAGATACCCCTCGTTTCGCACAATCACATATTGCGTTTTGTTCTGCGTGTACGGTTGCTTGTTCATGTCCATGTCTTACTATACTATCATGAGGACATCCTGGTAAAAACCCATTATAACCTTGACTTATAATTCGATTGTCTTTAACCAATAAACAGCCTACATGTAATCTACTACATGAAGATCTCTTTGCTGTAGCAAGTACAATCTCACAAAAGTATTCATCCCAAGAAGGTCGTTCGCTATAATTCATCGGGGGTAAATCTATACTTCATATATACCCATATATATTTAAATCATTTAAGTAACAGTTTTATAGTGATGTAATAAATATATGCAATATCACATGGCCACGTTTTGAAACATCAAAAATATTTTGATTATTAATCAATGAAACACCTTGATTTTCCCAGCACCATGTTTGTTCTTTCTGTATTTTCAAATTATAAGGGTATAACACAAACCGTTTTTTTCCAAAAAACACGTCAATATAAGTGTTATTTATCAAAATATTCCATAGTTCCGACATTGTAAATTCTATACGTTGGTGTAATGTATTTTCATCGTCTATCCAATAATTATCAGAAGGAAATTGAGGTATAATTTTTACAATAAATTCACAATCTTCATGATCATAAGCCAACTCATGATGCCATAATGGTATTAAATAACGTTCTTTTACTTTATTTACTATTGAAAAATATTGATATACATTATCAAATAACACGTCTTCTAAGGTTGGACGAATAATCATTGTTTTTTGTGAATTAGTATCATATGTTACTGGTTCTACTTTTAAAACATATTCATCATTCCAGTCATTCAAATCTGTGTTTTTTACAGATGTGGGTGATCCTTCGTTTGATCGATTTTTTTTCATATTTCCTTGACTAAACCAATATATTTTTTTATTTTCCATGAATCTTTGAAAATCTAATGAAAAACGAAATGTATTTTTGTACCTTATATATAGTTTGTATATTTTATGAAATGAATTGGATTCAAGTTCATCTATTATCTTAATGGATTGTTTTTCACAAACAAATAATAACTTTGTAGATAAATCTTGTAACATTTCTCGTTGTAATTCTTGATCTAAATAATTACAAAAAACATTAGTCAATCCAGTAAACGAGTTTTCAATCGCATTTTCTTGATCATTTATTTTTAACAAATACTGGTAAGCACTATGGATTTCACTAAATTCCTCATTTGCTTGTGGTTTATTATTTTTATCTGGATGAGTTTTCAATGCTTGTTTTTTATATGCCTGTTTAATAATGTTTTTATCTATTTGATTTTTTCCTAAATCTAATATTTTACATGCCCTTTCTAAATTCATTCAAGATATAATGGATATAATTATAAATTATATTAATGTTCTTTTTAATTATCTGTTCTATCTTGTTGCTGAAGATAAATTACAGTAATTATTTCAAAAAATATACTTTCTAAATGATAAATTGGTCTATAATTATTATTGAAATATTTAAAAAACGAATATAGTTTTATTATAATCCGCTTCATGTATTTTTTTTCTAGTACATTATTTTCAATAAGGTAGAATATGATGTGTGTTATACATTCAAATATATCTAAATTATAGATCAACATATCATATAGAATGTTTCGAAACTGTTGTATATCTAAAGTATCAGGATTCATCAATCGCTCAATAATATCATCCACAATTATATTGAAAATATTTTTTGGTATCTTGTCAATAGGATATTTGAGACTATGAATTTCTTTAATATTATCTAAACATCCAGAACCAAAATGTCCAATATTTTCTTTAACCGATTCTCGTTCATATTGGCTCATAAAAGAATGTTTATTTGTACAAAAAAGATTTCCGGTATGATGTTGTATCAGGTTACAATACTCTTCAACTGAAGGAGATTTTACTGATATTACATCAAAATACTGTAAAACATTATTTGGTATGAAGCTCACGTGTTCTGTCAACAATATAAATTTAATGGTAATATTATTCATATTTGAGAGATAATTGATATAACTATGAAAAATGTCCAAGAATTCATTATAGATATATTGGAAATTTTTACATACTATTACCCCTATTTTATTTGAAGTTACTGATATAATGTCTACAATTTGGAAAAATATTTCGTTCCATAATACTTTTGCGTTACATCCGAGTAAAGATACATCGATTTCATAGTGAATATCACTTAATTTGTAGACAAAATCTAATTTTCTTGGTATTTGTGAATTTTTTTTATCATGTTTTGTTGTTTTTACTTTTTTATCATTTTTTTCGTTGAATATTGAAATTTTTTTTTCATATTTTAATGAACTATAACGATGTAATATAGAAAGAGCTACTGTATATTTTCCAGATCCTGGTGGCCCATATAATACTATGTTTTTCATATATTGTAGATTTGAGGGTAAATTTGAAATTACATATGTTAATTCAGAATGGATATTATATTTATCTGTCGAACTTTGATAATCTTCATATGTAGTTTCGTAATATTTCATTTTATAGAATAATTATATAATGAAATATTTATGTTTATGTAAATGATTTACTATTTTTTTCTATATCTCCGAACCTCTTATATTTTTCATGGTTCTTAAAGGCAAATATAAATTGAACGATCGCTAATATGATAAGTGCTAATGGAGCAATAAAGATTAGAACTACTTCCATACTATTTTTTATCATTGAGTATAATAATGTACTTATTGGATATGATGTACTTACACCTACATATAATGATAATGCCATACATACTAATATTACATTAAACATTGTCATTGCCTTTCCATTGTCGTTTGATACCCAGTTATTTTTTGTACCAAATCCAAAAATAAAAAATGTCAAAAATAAGAATATTAGTATAAATAATACATTCAATAAAGAACCGACATTTAATGTGCGAGCATAACTGATTGGTTTTCCTAACATTTCAGAGAAAGCTTTTATAGGTAATTCAAATATTCCAGTTTCTGTAAAAATCTGAAGAATTCCTAAAATAACCGGTGTTCCCAATAATCCAAATACTATAGAAAGGAAGAAGAAAATGAGAGATTTCACAGAAGCACTATCGGGTAATATTTCAAACTTCTTTGAAAACATGGAAGCGAATATAATGACAACAAAAGCAGTGGTTAAAAACTGTAAAATTCCTTTTGGTATATTTGTAAATTTTCCGAAAACATACATAATAATGGCAAGTATAGCACTTATAAGACAGCACAATATAAACATACTAAAGTCTCTGAATGAATGAATATTTCTCTCAAATTTTTGAGGAAATGGAGACTCCATATTAATTATGTTAAATCGATCCATAATCTTATACCTATGTGGACGTATAGGAATTCTAACAAATGGTCCAAAAAACATTACTATAAAAGTGATACAATAAAAACTAAAGGATTTTACCAATGGCGTAGTACGTATACGATCCATTTGATACATCCATTTTGTCTCAATTGTCTGAATGAACAACTTTGGTAATGTTAATAGCCATCGAATGTTACGTATAAATCCAGTATTATCTTTTTGTAAATAGCTTTCTTGTATGTATAGTATATTTTCAAAAAACGATACCCCATAGTCATTTTCTGTTGGTAACGAGAAGGTGTGTCCCACTAGAGACCATATTGTTACTATAATTGTTACTAAAATCGCCAAAATACTTTTATCGTTTTGTTCGGTAGTTTTGTTTAATGTATCTAAGTTGACTTTCCCTTCTCTCATATTTTCATCATCTTTATTCATTTTTAACATTCTTCTAACATCTTCATTTTTCATAAGAACAAATAACATGGAAAGAAAAAGTAGGAATAATGTAATATAAATTCCCCATGAACGATATTGCATCAATATATTTCCTAAATTTCCTTTTCCATTGTCATACATATGAGAAAAGTTACCAAAGTTATTAAATATAATATCACGATAGCTACTCAACCATATGAAAGGGGTTAAAATATTTAGAATAAATACAAAAATGTATGCGACATATTCACTAGACCCTTTTTTATATAAATGAATGAAGCTAATAATATACAAAATAATAGATACAATATACAATATAACTTGTTTAGTGCTTTCAATATGCCAGTTATTTGCTACAAATGTAGGAAGCATTATAACACCTATATAATTATGCGTGAAAAGATATTACTTATTCAAGGTTTCTTGAACCCATTCATTAATTATATCTATAGAATCTTCTAAAGGATCATGTGGACATTTTTTCAAATTTATAAATATCGGTTTTTTCATTTTATCCGTTTTAAATAAAATATAATTACCGTAATCTCCCTTCCTTACAGATGTATTGTGATTTATTTCTCTCAATATTTTACTTTTGGATTCCTTCTGTTTATGTTTATCAATAAATGTAATAACCATATCCAATGAAATATTACTTAACGGAATATTTTTTACATATGACGCTATAGAAAGCTTACTATTTCCCCAAATCACATATGGACCATATGGACCATTTTTCAAATACATAGATTCATTTTCAAAAATGCCTAAACAATCATTTGAAAGTTCTAATAAATCTTCTAATTTATATTCTCCATTTTCTAATTTTTGAAAATCTAATTCTAGATTCGGTTTTAGAGATTTATACTTTATTTCATCCGATCCCTCTGAGGATATAACACGAATCATCATACCAGATTTACCAAAGATTAATTCATGAAAATCATCTATAACATATGACTTTTTCATTTTATCTTTCAATGGTTTCAAACAAACCTTTAGCATGTTTTCACAATCACCACATACATCTTCTATTTTCTTATTTGGATTAGTAATAAAAGTGTCTAATTCTTCCTCCATTTTACTAGTATATGAATAATCAAAAATAGGAGCAAAATGTTCAAATAATATATCAATTGCTTGAATGCCTAAATCTTGTATTTTTAATTTGTTTTTGGAAGCGCCAAAAATTTTATGAACTTCTTTTATGGATAATTCTTTTTCGTTCAAAATATATTCATTTCCCCTAAATTCTTCTCCTTCAATATCTTGCTTCAATACATATTTTCGTTCTTGAATTGTATCTACCAACATAGAATAGGTAGAAGGTCGACCAATTCCTAAAGATTCCAATTTTTGAATAATACTGGCTTCTTGATAATATTGTTCTAAATCTTTCATAAAAAGAGATGCTTGAATTTTTTGATATGAAACTTTTTTTCCTAAATACTTTTTAAAAAATTCTATTTCCATGGATTTTTTCTGTTGTTCTTCATTCATTTCTTCTAAAGTTGTTGACAATCGCTTCCATCCTAAAAATAAAGGAACTACTAGATCTGATTTATAGTAGGATATTGGTGCTGTTATTTTAGCTTCATATTCATAGTACGTATAAGGAGCCATACATGATTCAATAGTACGTTTCCATATTAGACGATAAAGATCGTTCATTTTTTTATCAGAATAATCAGTTTTGGAAATGCCTAAATGAGTACATCGAATTGCTTCATGAGGATTTTGATTATCAAAGTTAGTAATTTTTTCTAAATTTCCTAAATAACTTTCTCCAAATTTTTCTTCCACATAAGTTTTTGCTAAATGAATGAAATCTTGAGCAAAACAACAACTTTCTGTTCTCATGTATGTAATTTTTCCATCTTGATATAATTTTTGACACAAATCCATAGTGTGTTTTGGGGAAATATGTAACACAGAACTGGATGTTTGTAATAAATGGGATGTATTAAAAGGTTTAGGAGAAATATTGCTTTTTGATTTTTGTTCTCCTAAATCAAAAATATGATCAAATGATTTAGAATCTTCTAAAAATGTTTTCACCTCTTTTTCATTTTCCATAAAATTTGCTAAAGTAGAATGTAAAATACTTGGATGAGAGAAAAAGTCTCCTTGAATTTTATATTGTACTTTTTCAGACTTATTCTGAGCTGATTTATAACGATCATAAATTAATCTCAATGTCGGTGTCTGACATCGACCAGCTGAAAGGAATTTTGAGTTATCATGAACAAGAATACGAGACAATATAGGGCTAATTTGGAAACCAATCATACGATCCAGAATCTGTCGTGCTTTTTGTGCGTTGACAATATTCATTCTTATAGTAGTGTGATGAGATACAGCGTATTTTAAAGCAGAAGCAGTAATTTCATGAAATAGAATTCGTTTTGTGGTGTTAACATGTAGTTTACAAACGTCGCAAATATGCCATGCGATTGCTTCTCCTTCACGATCATCGTCTGTTCCCAGGAAAATATTTTTCGGATCAAACTGTTTTACAATTTGAAGCATGTATTCAATATGGGCTATTTTTTCAGAAATTGGTTCGAAAACAATATCGTATTTTTGCTTTGCGGGCATGACTTTCTTAATTTCTCTCAAATGACCTTTCGAAGCAATACATTTATATTGAAATCCAAGAAGTTTTTCTATTTTTAGACATTTTGAAGGAGATTCTACGATAATTAAAAATGGAGTATTCGATGTATTGATATGTATAGGTTTTTCTTCTTTTTTTTCAAATTTCTTATTGAAAAATTTGCGCTTCATAAATAGTATATAATTATATAGTATTTACACTTTAAGCACATTTGTTATGTATGATACTTGCCCCTACATCATAATAGTCAAATTTTGTAACCCAATTATTTTCAAATGTATTAAGAGATGCTAAAATGGAACCACCAATCCATACAGAGTATTTTCTTTCAGGGGGAGCGATAACACGAACCGGTACTGTAGCTGGGGTAATAAATAATAACTCTTTTGTAATTCTATTATTTATACCAGGAAACATAGTAGATCCACCAGAAAGCACTATATTATTGAATAGATCTCTCCGTAAGTCTATATCACAATTCATTATGGTATTGAATAAATTTATATGAATCCCCGGAGATTCTTTACCAACTAGAGAAGGTTGAAAAAGTACTTCTGGACAACGAAACCGTTCATTCCCGATAGTAATCACTTGTCCATCTGGTAACTCATATGGAATCTCGATCATTGATGAGCTAATAGATGCTTCCAGTTCATTATCATAATCTAAAGCAACATATGTAGTTGCCTCTTTTATCTCTCTAACTATTTCTCTTTCTGCTGTATTATTGAAATTGGTTCCTCTTTCAGATAGAATTTTCATTAAATAATCAGTAAGATCTCGTCCAGCAATATCTAGACGACTGATTGCGTGTGGTATTACAAATCCTTCAAATATGGGTACTGTATGAGAAACTCCATCACCTGAGTCTAGTATACATCCAGTTGTTCGACCAGATGCGTATAATGCTAAAACCGCTTGTATACTTATATAGACACAAGGCACATCGAACGTTTCTATCATAATTTGTACCATTCGTTCCCTATTCGACTTAGGATTCATTGGAGCTTCTGTTAACAATACAGGGTGTTCATCTGGTTTTACTCGAAGTTCATTATAGAAGGTATAATGCCAAATCTTTTCCATATCATCCCAGTTTGTTACTATACCATGTTCTAAAGGATATTTTATTGTAAGTATACCTCTTTTTATCTGTGCTTCATCTCCAATATACACTTCTTGAGAATTTGTTCCAAACATAACTTCTGTCGTTTTTGGACGACCAATGATGCTAGGAAATACGGATCTGGGTGCGTCATCTCCCGCAAATCCAGCTTTTACCATGCCTGAACCATTATCAAACACTAATGGTTGATAATCATCTAAAAAGTTCATGCTTATAATAGTTAGTATTATTTTACATAAAAAATACCAACGCAAATATTTTTAAATATATACACATGATACAAATATTAAAAAGCCGTCTATATAAAAATTCAACGCATTTTCCTAAATAATCTAAAAATGAAATAAAGAAATAATAATAATTTTCATTAAAATAACAAAATGTCTTTTTATCCCATTTTCAAATTGAGAGACTGGGTAGATAAAAGTAGATTATGCAAATATATTTTAACAGAAAATGTGAACGCAATTGATTTATTTTTAAAGGAACCGGAAATGATGTACTGGGGATATTTATCTGGAAATAAGAATCCAAGAGCAATAGATATATTAGAAAAAAATATAAACCGTATAGAGTGGCCATTGCTATCAAGCAATCCAAGTGCGATACATTTATTGAAAAAAAATATGTGGAATATTGATTGGGAATATTTATCAGAAAACCCTAATGCGATTCAATTATTAGAAGAAAATCAAGAACGGATAACACCATGGAACATTTGTAGAAACCCAAACGCAATGAATCTTCTAAAGTTGAATCCAGATTGGATTAATTGGCATCAAATTTCTAGAAATCCAAAAGCAATCGAAATATTAACAAAAAATGTAGATAAAATTAATTGGAAACGTCTATGTTCAAATCCAAATGCGAGGTGTCTTATTGAGAAATATCCCGAAAATATAAATTGGACAGCGCTATCAATAAATCCGAATGCGATACATATATTGAAGAACAATTTAGATAAAGTGTGCTGGTATCATTTATCAATAAATCCGAATGCGATAGAAATATTAAAAAACAATGTAGATAAAATACGTTGGTATGGATTAATGCAAAATCCAAATGCGATAGAAATAATAGAAAAAAATCAAGACAAAATAGATTGGTCTATTTTATCGAAAAATCCATCAATATTTGAACTAGATAAAAAAGAAATGATGAATAAAATGAAACCTATGGCAGAAGAAATAACAAAAGCGGTATTCAATCCAAATAGACTTTTAAAAATAGGCGAAACTTATAATATTGATCTAATTGATTTAGTAGAGATATATTGAATTGTTTAATAGCATTTAGCATGTTTGTAATTGTTCTATTCTTTCTTGAATATAACATTGAATATTTTCATAGTAATGTCCATTTAAACGTGAAAGATCTTCCATAATAGTATCTATATAATCGTCAATATTATCTTCAGTAATATCTTCAATATAGTTATTAATTATGACATCCAATTCGTTTTTGTGTACTAAATTCCAGTTATATTCTGATAAAATATAAGAGTAATTTTTTATTATAATTCCTTTTTGCGATTCAACGAAACCTCCAAAATCACATCCACTTTCTTCATATTTTAATACAAAATCAATGTTATAATATTTATGAATAATGTGTTTTAACCATAATGTAGGAGGAGCCCACGCAGTAGAAAACGTATACTCTATAGTACTAATATCGGTGGGTAAATCATGTGTTAATGAAATGTTTTCAGAAAACTCTATATCTCTTGCGTTCCATTTTGTATTCCATTTCTCATCACAAGATTCTCCTTCTTTCACAGGAACACTATTCTGAAAACTTATAAAAAGTTCAAGATCTTCGTCTCTATTTTCTTTCCAGAAATCATTTAATGACAAATAATTTCCAGAAAGTGTCAGAGTATTATAACAAAAATTCGGCATATTATTGAAAGGTTGTATAATAGTACTATATTGTATTATTATAAAATAGTATGTAATCATTGTTCAATTTTTATTATATACAGTTTATGGTTCGCTTCGCTCACCGAAATATCCAGCTTCGCTGGATGAATCACTTCCCAGTCGAACCAAATCCACCAGAACCTCTGCTTGTTTCACCTAATTCTTCTTCACTATCTACCATCTCTACTAAAAACGGTTCGAGTGTTCCAGTACATACTTGTAACAAACGATCGTATTTTTTTATAGTATATTCGAATGATTCCAAATTACGAAACATTCCAGTAAGAGATCCTCGATATCCGGAATCAATAATACCAACATGATTCGATAAAATTAGCGGAATTTTTGAAATAGAAGATCTAGGATACATATAATATCCCATACACACATTTGATTCTGACCGAAGCATTTTCCCTTTTACTAAAGTGATCAATTTTGTACTCGATACAGTAGAAGGTACCGTAATATAATTAGGAGTTGCTAAATCAAATCCAGAATTTGGATATGGATCTGTTCGAATAGAAGCATTATGTTGTTGAATTCGTTCTTTATACCATTCCTTTAATTCAGTATCTTTACTATCCAAAAACATAACAAAAGTTGGGAATGATGTAGTCGCCATATTAAATAATACTATGAGAATGTATTTAATATGTTTGAAAAATAATATTATTTATATTTCCGAGTCTTACGCTTACAGTCTTTATATGGGGCGCATGAACTACGCATACTAAATCCTTTGATTTTTCCTAAACATCTTTTTCTAGAAAATCTTCTTGGAAGGGAAAAGCGTTTTTTATCGGATTTTCGAATACAAGATTTGCTTTTTTTAGAATGTTTACAACAATTCATATCTATATTTATAATATAATGCAAAAATATTTAGCAGAATTTCTAGGAACCCTTTTCTTTGTTTACGTAATCCTTGCTACAGGGAATCCATTAGCATCAGCAGCAGCTTTAGCTTTAGCAATGTTTATGACAGTTCGAATTTCAGGTGGCCATATTAATCCAGCAGTAAGTATGGTAATGGCAGCGAAAGGACGCATTAGTACTACTGATTTGATCCCATACATTATCGCACAAATCTTGGGTGGTTTAGTCGCTTTGGAAATTTTCAAGAAAGTGAAAATCTAATCAAGGGTTTAAAAAAAATAATATAATTCATATAAGGTATATTATTTTTTGGTATTCATCATTTTATAAACAAGGTAGAGACCTACTATAGATAATCCTCCAACAAATGCTTTCATAACAAAAGGGAGTTCTTGGGTAGTATTTACATAAATACTTTTAGGATAATATTGTGGAACTACAATAGTTGTTGGTTTTTTTTCAAAATTATCTTCTTTAAATACAACATATTCTTCTTCTTTATTTTCCGATATATTTAGCATTATAATTATAATATAGAAGTTTTTATTTCATTTCCATCTGTAAAAATAAAATTCAAATAATCATCCACTACAGGATTTCCACAAGTAAAACGTTCCATTGGTTTCGGTCGAAATATAATATACATACCAGCACTTCTATAGGTATAATAATGTTCTGAATGTTGGATTTCACGTACAAACAAATTATCAATATATGAATATACTACACTAGAGCTATTTTGTACAAGTAATAGTTTGACTTCTTCTTTTGTCTTGAGCATTCTATGCATTTTATCCAGCTCGTCTGGATTTCTCTCAAAATTATGAACTTCACTATATGTTTGCTGTTCTTTTTCCCATTTATACATCATATATCTAATTTCATTCTTAATATCCTTATATTTCACAATGAGTGATTTTTTATGATTTTCAATCTTCTTGATAAAAGAGAAAATGTTAATATGAGAAATAACCGGATTCATGAGTTGAATTTCATATGGTACAATAATATCATTGTAATTGTATTGTATGTCCATAATGCGTTTTTCGGTATCCCTCATTTTTTCTAAAATTTTCTTGTTCCGTTCTTCGAAATTTTCCACGAACATATACTGATTACGACTCATTTCGACAGATATACCTAGCTTATCATATTGATTTGACATAGTCATATAAATTGCTGCTACAGCTTGCCATTTCATGAAATTATTTATAGTAATCATAACTGTTAAAAGCGCATTTAAAATAGACATTGCCCAACCACTCCACCCTATACTAGTTGCGAATGGGGTAACCACTGTCATTGTACCTGTAATAAATATAGCTGGAAACATTAAGAAATTGAATTTCTGTTCTGTAATACGACTCGATTGTTTGAATATATGTTTCTGACCTTTTAGATAGGTAAGCAATATATCGATTTCACTGGAAATTTGTGATTCACGTGTATAATGACGATTTAAAGATTTTTCAACTTCTTCATATGTTAATTTTTTAAAAGCGTTCTTCTTCGATCCATCTGTACCATCATCAATACTATCTTCATAATCAGAATGGCAATGAGAAGAACATAAAGACATCGTTAATGGACTATTGCTAAAGTAATGATCTTCATTTTCAGTATTTCGTTTTATGGAATTTTTCAGTTTTTGAGCTTCCTGTTGATTTTTAATATGTTCTAATTCCATCGCAAGTTTATGTGCGAAATGATCTGTTTCTTTCGAATCATTTTGATCATACACATTTGTAATAGACAATGAAGTATTTTCTTCTTCTTTTGGTTCTTTTGGTTCTTTATTTTGAGAGTCTGATTTTTTTGTTTCTCCCTTTTCGATGTCTAAAAATACTTCCGAACATTGATCTTCGTCGCTATTCGTTTTCAAATAAGTTGTTTCTTTACTCATTGTATATAATACCTATATGAAATTTATAATACACACACAAACACAAATACAAAATATATTTACCTAAATATTTTGTATTTATTAAATATTGAAGGGTTTAAAATACGGCCATCATTTCAAAACAATCGTCATATACTTCCTTATTCGCTAAAGCATACGCACTATTGGTTCGTTCAAAGAAATTAACTTTTGTATCAATTGATATGAGTTCCATAAAATCAAATGGATTAGACGATCCAAAAATCTTGTCATATCCTAACTGTAAAGATAAGCGATCCGCAACAAATTCAATATATTGTGTCATAAGTTTAGCGTTCATTCCTATGAGACGACATGGCAATGCTTCTGTAATAAATTCCTTTTCAATAGAAACCGCTTCTTTTATAATTTCATGAATTTCTACTTGACTCAATTTGTTATTTAATTTAGAATATAATAATATGGCAAACTCTGTATGAAGTGCTTCGTCTCGAGATATTAATTCGTTTGAAAATGTCAATCCTGGCATCAATCCCCTTTTCTTAATCCAATAAATAGAGGCAAACGAAGAACTAAAAAATATTCCTTCTACACACGCAAATGAAACCAATCTTGTTGCGAATGAACTGTTTTTATCTTGTATCCATTTTATTGCCCAATCTGCCTTTTTTGCTATACAAGGAAAATTGTCTATTGCCTTGAACAATTTACTTCTTTTTTCACCTTCCTGTATAAAAGTATCAATTAAAATAGAATACATTTCTGAATGAATATTTTCCATAGCAATCTGAAATCCATAAAAAGCTCGAGCTTCACTTAGTTGAACCTCAGACATGAAACGTAGTCCTAAATTTTCTAATACTATTCCATCACTAGCGGCAAAGAAAGCCAATATCATAGATATGAAATACTGTTCATTTGACGTTAGCTTTGCCCAGTCTGATAAATCTTTTGATAGATCTACCTCTTCGACACGCCAAAAACAATCAACTTGTTTCTTATACATTTTCCATACGCTATCGTCTTGTATTGGGAACATAACATATCTATCGGTTGTGTCATTTAGTAATATTTCTTGTTTGTCACGTACCACAGTTGGAATTTGATCGGAATCAGTTGAAAAAGAAAACTGGTCAGTTTCATTGAGAATTGTCATGTATTTGCCTAAATAATATAGAATGTATATTTTTATATTATTTCATGAAATATTTGAAATGGAAGATTTATAACGAAGTATATCCAATTCTATATCAGTAGTAGGAAAATTATCATCACCATATATGTCTTGTAGGAGAAGCCATTCAAACAATCCACCGCTATACAAGAAAACATGTTTCACACCTAATTGAGACAATTGATTCAATTTATTTATTGCGGATTCATCATCAGAATTCTTTCCATAAACAATAATAATTTTTTCTGATACATTAAAGTTATGTAACATATCATTTATGGTTTTTTCTTCAAGCCCAGCGTCTAAAGTATGTTTTATTAGACATTTTTGTTGCGAGAAAGGAAGAGTATTTATGAGACAATACTTTTCAATATTTTTAATAGCATATTGAACATTTTCAAAATTCAGCCTCTTTGTAGGAGAGGAAAAGAAAGAGAACATATTTAGTACTTAAGAAAATAACATAAAATTGAAAATGAAATCAAACACATTTATTTATAAAGTCAATACACAACTTTGTAAAGAAAAAATGGATTTCTTAAAACAATGCAAATTATCGAAAAGGGAATGGGAATCATTGGAAGTCCCCCTTCCTGAAAAAGAAAAGCGTGTCATGAATTTAATTCATGAAGGATATGGGAATACTTCTGTTGTACAAAATTATACAATAAATATGATGACATTTACGAAATTGCCTATTTCTACTGAAATGTTCTATTTCATTTACTTGAAATATTTCAAAAGTATCATAGAACCTTTACAAACAAAATACAATTTAATCTCTAATATAGAAACAAAAACAATAAAAAAGTTAAAATCCGCCGATAGTATTCGTGTTCAACATGTCGATCAGTCAATACAATCAAATATCGAAAATATATTTGAATTCGTTTGTTTGAACTATTGTAAAAAGATTCTAAAACTTTCTTCGAAAAATACAGAGGGAAATGTGTATTTATACACATTAATTCAATGGACAAAAAGCACTATAAAAAACAATAACCCATATGTAATGGATTTTATTCATCAAACAATTGAATATGGACGTAGTCGTATTTCTAAAATGAGTATTGTACAAAATGCTTCCAACATAATCGAAAAAAATCCGAAATTATATCTATATGAAGATATGGTATTATACCCACATCAAAAAGAAATATTTACCGTATGTAAAATGAATAAAGATACACCTAAACTTATATTATATACTGCGCCGACCGGTACTGGGAAAACTTTGACACCCATAGGACTATCAAATGGATATAAAATTATATTTGTATGTGTGGCAAGACACATTGGTCTAGCTCTTGCGAAATCCGCAATATGTATAGATAAGAAAGTAGCTTTTGCGTTTGGTTGCGAAACAGCGTCGGATATAAGATTACACTATTTTGCGGCAGTCGATTATCAAAAGAACAAAAGGTCTGGTGGTATAGGAAAAGTCGACAATAGCAATGGCTCTGAAGTCGAGATTATGATATGTGATGTTCAATCGTATTTGATTGCCATGTACTATATGATATCTTTCAATAATGCCGAAAATATTATAATGTATTGGGATGAACCAACAATGACATTAGATTATGAAACACATGATATCCATCAATACATTCATAGAAATTGGGTGAAAAACGAAATACCAAATGTGATTTTATCATGTGCTACATTACCTTCAGAAGAATCCATACATAGAACATTACAAGACTTTTGTATTCATTTCCCTGGAGCAATGATTCATACAATAACTTCATATGATTGTAAGAAATCAATCCCTATGATAACTACAAACGGTACTTGTTTTGTTCCACATACACATTGTACAGATTACAATATAATGAAAAAATATATATCATATTGTCAAAAAAACAAAACATTATTACGGTATTTTGATCTAGATGAAATAGTTCAGTGTATTATGCGTGTACACGAAAATTTATCCTTAGACAGTAATTTTCATATCGAGAATTATTTTGATTCTGTTGAAGAAATCACTATGAATTCTTTGAAAGTGTATTATTTAGAAATATTATACCATATGGATTCGATTGAATGGAGTCGAATATTTTCCATATCTATATTTAATCAGAAACGAAAATATCTAAGTAATAAAGAAACAAATGGATCGGGTATATATAGAACTCAAAGTTTGCCGAATCAAGAAAATATAGTTGGAGATAAGATTACAAGAAATTTTAGTGAATCTCATGTTGAAGATAAAATAAAAAATACATTAGAAGGAGTATTACTTACTACAAAAGACGCACATACATTGACAGATGGACCAACAATATATTTGGTGGATAATATATTGAATATAGCGAAGTTCTATGTACAGCAAAGTAAAATCCCTAGTTTTATATTGAAACAGCTATTGGAGAATATTCAACAAAATAATGTAATACGAGAATCAATTGAAAGTATGGAAGAAGAGTTAGCATTAAAATTACAAGTGAAAGATAATACTGATAGTAATAACAAAGATCTAAATGAATTAAAAAAGAAAAAAACTCCTAAGCAACCCAATGAAAAAAGTGGCAATGATGAAAATACACAAGTATTGAAAGAAAATATAGAACAATTAAAGAAACAACTGTATTATTTATCATTATTGCCAGAATATATACCCAATAAACCAGAACACAAAACTAAATGGTCACCAAATGTGAAAGATTGCACAAAACCATTTAGTTCTAATATAGACGAAGCAACTGTGAAAGAAATTATGAATTTAGATATACAAAACGACTATAAGTTATTAGTATTAATGGGCATTGGTATTTTGATTGAACAACATAATAAAGAATACGAAGAAATTGTGAAGCGATTGGCACAAGAACAGAAATTATATTTAATTTTGGCATCGTCTGATTTTATCTATGGAACAAATTATCAGTTTTGTCATGGGTTTATAGGAAAGGACTTGCCAAATATGACACCGCAAAAAATATTACAATCAATGGGACGTATTGGACGTAATTCAAGTCAACAAGATTATAGTGTAAGATTTCGAAATGATGAAATGATTCATCGTTTATTTACAGATAATAATGAGTTTAATATGGAAGCAGTAAATATGAATATGCTTCTTGTACATGATGAATAAATTATAAACTATTATCTCACCACACTTCTTGATTCATCATATTATCGATATTTATTTACACCTTTTAACATTTCAAATGCCGATTTTTTTATAAAAAATTGAAACTAATTTATAAAAAAGATAATAATAACAATATAAAATATTAATTATGACAACGATTACTTTTTCAAAATGGTCTGGACCTGATGGGATAGAGACATTTATAATAAACAAAACAGGATGTAAACCTTATAGTGGTGCTGGGATAAATCCAAGAATAGAAAAAAAGACTACAATACTAAAATCAGTAGACAATACTTATTATTACGATGATGATATGAGTGACATAAATAATATACAATATACATTATTTGGGCATAATGGAGACCAAGATGAAAACGAAAAAAAATTTAATGAACCATTATTAAACATAAATAAAACACAAAATATATATCTTTATAGAGTTAAAAAAAATGGCAAAAAAACAGAATACATATGGTATGGTAAATATGAAATTATTGATAAAAATATTAAACCACATATTGGTAAAAATTACAATGCAAGAAATATTATAGTTTTGTCATTAAGAAAAATCGGCATTTGAAATGTAAAATGGTGTAAGATATAGTATATACAATAAAAAATATACACACTATATTTACATATATACACATTTGTTTATTCATGTATTAATTATTTCTTAGATTTTTTACTAGTCTTTGTCACTTTTTCTATTTTAGATTCTGATAATATTTTTTCTCTATAATCTTTGTATTTCTTATATTCTACCAACAACTTTTCTAACTCTTGTCTCCATATTGTAGTGAGTTCTGTCTTTTCCAATACATCCAATTCTCGTACGACATCTTCTTTTTCTTTAATTATTTTTTGAACACGTGCTTTGGTCATATTATGAATAGGCATATGTGTCAAGTAGTCATATTTATCCATATGTTTATCATAATTTTTCGATTGAAGGGCTTTATGTAATTCATCATCATCCGCAAATTTTCTCAAGTCTATAGTATTTGCGACTACTTCCGCAATAAAACGAGCACGATTAGACAATTCTTTTACCCGCTCTTTCATTGCTTTCACTTGTGCGGCTTTGCGTTTCTTGTACATCATCATTCGTACATCATAATAAGCTTCTATTATTTCTTCTACTTTATTATATTTGTGTAACTGTTTCTTTTCATTGAACATATTCATATTCGTTGTACTTATTGTAGTTGACAATTTAAATATTTTTTCCAAACCATTTACACCATTTGCGTCTTTTGTACTTTCTAGTTCATCCAATTTACCTTTTTCTAGTTGAATCGTAATATGAACATGAACTTCTGTAGACATATTTGTGAAATCTTTTACTATAGAACTCGTCTTTTTCTTTTTGTCTCCATCCATCAAATCTTCCAAGTATGTCAAATAATTCATTGTCCATATACCAATAGGTAACTCTGTAATCACAATTTTATCTTTGTCAATAACTTCATATACACCTTTAATCAAATATTTGGACTCTTTTTCGATTGTACTTACAGTTCCCTTAAAACCTTCATAATATGGGATAAAATCCACAAATGATTCAACTCCATTTAATTTATCTTTCAGATATTGAATTAAATCCAATGGATTATAAGAAGGCACATTACATGAAAATCCTGTTCCAATACCAGTTATTCCATTCACCAATGAGAATGGTATAATAGGACAATAGAAGGTTGGCTCTACTAATTGACCATCGTCATCTATATAATTCAATATTACATCATCCGCTTCTGGAAATACATGTCTTGTAACAGAATTCAATAGTGTAAATATATATCTTTCCGAAGCACTGTCTTCTCCACCTTTTAGACGAGTACCGAACTGTCCATTTGGTACCAATAAATTCATATTGTTTGATCCCACAAACGTTTGAGCCATATTCACAATCGCTCCATTCAAACTTGCTTCTCCATGATGATAAGCACTGTTTTCTGATACATATCCTGAAAATTGTGCGACTTTGATCTCATGAGTGAGTTTACGTTTGAACGCACAATAAAGAATTTTTCGCAAACTAGTTTTAAGTCCATCTACCATATTTGGAATAGATCTTTCACAGTCATATACACTAAAATGTATCATCTCTTTATTGAAGAAATTATCATAATTTACTTTTTTCTGATTTGTATCTAAATAAGCATCTTTATCGTATTTTTCCAGCCAGTGTTTTCTATCTTCCGCCCGCTTTTTATTGAATACCATATCAACCGTATTATTTGTTTGATTTTTATCATATACGAATTCCACTACTTTTTTGTTTGCGAAATATTCTTTAAACTCGGTTGCGGTCGATGTACCAAGACCTTTAAAATACTTAAGATTCCAACCTTTCGTATTCTTGTTTGGCAACGATTCTTTCCATTGTGCGTATTCGCCGTCATTATAGAATCGCAATATTTGATTGCTTTTTGTTGCTCTTAGTATAGGCGTATTCATAAAAGTAATGAACCCATCTACTTCGACAAGACTTGGCCACATAGAATGGAATAAGTTGATACACAATCCTTTAATGTGCGATCCATCTAAATCTTGATCAGACATTATCATAATCTGACTATACCGCAAATTTTTGTGAATTTCATCCATTGATTTATATGAATTCCCAAGTCGAAGTCCTAAAATTTTGATAAGATCAGATAACTCACGATTCTCGCTCAGATCTTTAGTCGCACCCCGAACATTCAATACTTTTCCCTTCAACGGGTAAATACCAATATAATTACGATCATCACTTTTCAAACCAGAAACAATACCAGACATCGCACTAAGTCCTTCTGCCAATATCAATACACAATCTTTGGATTTCTCTGTACCAGCAAAATTCGCATCTACAAAGTTTGGAATTCCACGAATATTTTTCGATTTCGATCCATCCAATTTCTTTTTCGTCTTACCGGCTTCTTTTGTCTCAGTCAATTGACATGCCATTTCCATGACACCCATTTTAGCAACTTTTTCTATAAACGAATCACTTACCGTACATTGTGATCCAAACTTTGCCGAAGGTGTATTCATATAGTCTTTTGTCTGGCTATCGAAAGAAGGATTTTCAACGTCGCATCTCACAAACAACAATAATTGTTCTTTTATTGTTGCTGGATTACATGAAATCTTTTTCTTTTTCTCAATATAAGCACACAATTTTCGAACAATTTGTCCAAGAATATAGTCTACATGTTTTCCACCTTTAGGAGTAGAAATGCCATTTACAAATGATACTTGCATGAACTCATGTTTTGGACTCAGAGCTACCGCATACTCCCAGCGTTCATTACCGTTTTCGTGTATACGTTTATTTTCATCTTTTGTTCCAATATAAAGATCTATATATTGGACAAAATTCTTTACGGGTAATGTTTCACCATTCAGAATAACTTTGATTTTTTTCTGACTTTGATCGGTAACCGCACCTATATCATATACACGTTTGATCATCAAGTCTCGCATATCTTTACTAAATCCTTTCAAACCAAGACGTTTGAAATCTGGAATGAATGATACTTTTGTATATGGTTTTGAACTAGAAGATTTTGTAATAATAGGTGGATCGATTTTTTCTAAATTGTTATGAAACGTCTGACAATATTTCAATCCACGAGTGTGGTCAACCGTTTCAATATATCCCCATGTAGACCATATGAGGACTAGCTTGAATCCAAATCCATTCTTACCACCAACAATTTTCTTTTCATTTTTATCATAGTTTGTAGATGTTCTTAGATGACCAAAAATCATTTCAGGAATCCATAAATTTTCTTCGGGGTGTTTTGCGATGTCAATCCCATTACCATCATTCATCAACGAAATTTGTCCTGAATTTTCATCAATAGAAATATCAATATAAGATACTAATTTTTTTTTAGGATGATTATTTTGAATCATACGAATCACATGATCTCGACAATTTACAATTCCTTCATCAAACAATTTATACAATCCAGGAATATATTGAATGGACTTTAGAACATTTTTCTTTTCAGTGGTGTCGAATACCCATTGTTCAGAATCCACCTTTTCAACAGATCCAATATAGGTATCGGGGTTATCCAATACATGTTCCTTGTCGGTTTTACGCTGATATTGTTTGGCAAGAGAAGACATTATTAGAATGAACGATGTTGTATTTAAATGATTTATAAAAATAAAATTCGGAAAAGTATTTTCAATTTTATATATTTTTTTATAGTCTCGTGTATATAGTAATATGTCGGATAGTGGTGGGAAAAAAAACATAGAAGATATGTGTAAAAAAAATAATCTATGTAAACCAGCAATACCTATTAATACTACAAACAAATCTAAAAAAATGTTACAAAGTGAAAATATTAAACGTATAGTGAAACACTTTCAACCAATACGCCAAGGACAGCCTCAACAGCTTACAATTCAGAATATAACACAATCTTGTGTAACAATTCAATTCAGTGTGATTGGAACCCCTAAATATTATCATATTATATTAATAAAACAAAGTGACGATACTAGAAAAATACATACAGCATATACAACCAATGTCACTATTTGTAATCTAGACTCTGATACTATTTATGAAGTAAACATAATCGCATTTTATGATTGTAACGTCCGTTATGAATTAGATTTTAGGAGAACATTTCGTACAGAACCTACGAAAACGGTTCAAAATATTAACATTATACATCCTACAAATACCACATTTACAATAAATAATACAGAAGTTCGTAATCTTATACCAGTAAATGTTCAATTCCAATCACCATTTGTACCGCCGATAAAATATCAAATCGAGACTTCAGATACAACTACATTAACCATATTTGATATCTCTCATAATAGTAATACACAAATATACAATGTACCAGATGTTATTATTAGTAATACCAATAATGTAACTTTGTTTATTAGAACTTTTTATGATAATGGGGATATATTTGAAATCCAACAAATTATAAATTCTTTTGATGAAGGATGGATCACAGACTTTGAAGTTATTGATAATCGAATTACAAACATTGAACTATCATTTAATGAAATTGGTAGTGCTATTACTACATTTGCGTTTCAAGAAATTTCAATTCCAATTTCTCAACCACTCAATAAAGATAATCTCAATGTTGATACTTCCTATTCTATTACATCTGAAACAACATATTCAAGTAATAATAAATATATTGTAAATGATATTGGACAACTAAAAACATTAAATGAGAGAAATGTACAAAATGTAGAACTCATTTCTAATAGTCCAATCGAATTAAAATTTACATTTGATAAACCTACTCCGGGCTTTTCAAACTCATCTTCTAATTTTTATCACGGAAAATTATTTTTGGCAGGAACTTTAACTTTAATACAAGATATTTTGTATAATGCCAATATACCAGACAACGACTTATCATTTAATTTCTATAATTTATCAGCAAATACTAATTACAGATTAGTAATAGAAAATACTTATAATTCTACAAATAGGGTGTATACATCTCAGGTAGATAAAAGAACACTATATGAAGGATTTCCTTTTGTGAGTATTATAAATACAACAGGAACTTCCGTAGATATCTCGTTTACATCATTCACTACACTTGGTGATTCCCCTAGTATACCCGATAGATATGAAATAAAATATACAAATATAATGGACACTATAAGTGATAATATAATCATCAATTCCACAGAAACAAATTTGAATATTCCTATATTAAATCAATTACTAGTAGATACATGCTACAATTTTATTGTTGTCAGTGAATACGCAACGGGTAATAGATACAATAGTGATGAAATAAGTATAAGAACATTACAGAAAGGGCCGTCTAAATCATTTGGCATAAATAATAATTATAACAACGATCAAGTTGATATTAAAGGCGATCGAATCGACGTAAAATGGGAAAATTTTGACTATACAGGAGATCCATATAATAGAACTTATATAGACCCTTCTAATGTAAATATATATGTAAGTACAGGTACAGGTACAGGTACAGGTACGACTATAGATGATGTATCTTTTAATGGCCTGTATTATTCTATACAGTCATTGATACATAATACAAATTATAAAATTAAATTAGAATATGTATATTCAGATGTTTCTTACAATAGAGAAATTGATGTGACGACAAAAAATGAATTTAAGTTTGAATATGAAATTACTGATACAGGGGATAAATTTCAAGTGAAATCTGATGAAGACAAAGGAAATAACCAACAAAGATATTTACTTGAACGTATAGATGAAAATGCTTCTGAACGAAGTGAATGGAAACTACAGAATTTTGGAGATCTAGACAAAGTGTCCTTGAATAATAATGAAAGTAAGAAATATTTTTATACTCATACAAATAGAGAAGGGGATTCTATTTTCTACTGTCCTGATTCTAAAACGATAGATTTATATCGTATTAGTGAAAATGATAGTACGGATTCTTCTATAATAAATACTTTATTTATATATGTCGATTCCATTACATTGACTAGTAATATATCTACTATATCTTCTTCATATAATGGTGAAAGAATTTTTGTTGGTTATGGTAATAAAACTGTCGATATATTTGATATATCAAATTTAACCTTTTATCAAAATTCATCTTTTACTCACTTCAATATACCATCAACAATCAATGTAAAAAGCGATTATGTGTTATCAAACTATGATGGTAATATATGTGCTGTATGTGATTTTTCAGTAAGTTCCTATCAAAATGGTGTATTTTTCCGTAATATTGACAAATCTACTGACTACTTTCTCTCATTTCAATCACCTTTTACTATATCTACTAATTCACAAAGTCTTCGTAAAGACCTTACATTTGACATTTATGACAATATTGCTGTGGCATATGATTTAATAACGCAAAATTCTAATAATCCAGAATGTATTATAAGATTTTACGATATCTCTCAAAACGCCACAACATTCGAATATATTCATAAAACTGCTATAAACGATATATCTGGTAATGGAGTTTCATATGTGTATGACGGTTCATACGCATTTATCAAATATGATTATGATATATCTAATGGGTACTCTAACGGTAGTGTAAGCGTTTATGATATTCAAAATGACCAATTTCATCCTAGCAAATTATATGGTGAAAATAATACATCTACCCAAGTATATCCTCGTAATATATCATCTACGATAAACAGAGATGAAAATAAGTTAGTAGTTGCTATAGGAGAATATACATATAGTTACCGAACAAACGCTAATGGAATTCTTCACAATACAAAGGATGGACAAATAAAAATTTATGAATTAGATATATCTGATAATTTTCTAAATAATTCATTTAATCAAAGGGGTGATGTAATAACAAATCGAGAGGATGCGTTGCCTCTTCTAGTAGATGATTATACATTAAAAGGACATCACTTCGGTTATTACATGAATCTTAGTAAAAATGGATTTTCATTAATGGCAGCATCACTTCCAAAAATATCAACTTTAAATTTCAACTTTAAGGAAGGTGATGTTTATGTGTATAGATGGATTAGTCCACAAAGTAAACAAAATATAAATGCTCCATTTCCTCCTTTAGAAATTATAAAAAATGTACAATATGATCAACAATTTAAAATAACATCTTACTACAATATTTTGGAAGATGATTATGAATACGTTTCTGATATTATCACAGTTACGACAAAAGAATTCCCTCCCATTCCTAATTTTGTTATATATAACAATAAAATTGATATAAATTGGGGTATTGTACTTGAAAGTTCAGGTGGGTTCAATGAATATGTCATTGAAAGAGATGGGAATATTGAAATTTCTTATAACGATATAAACGATCTTTCATATTCAGTAACTGGTTTACTACCAAATGAAACAGTAAAAATAACCTTAAAAAGTGTTTATCGAGATAATGAAAATTATATAGGATTTGATGACAATATTACTACATTAAATGAAATAGCCATAATTGATAATCCAATAATAATAAATACAAACATTTTGACCACGATTGATATTAGTAATCAAAATTCAATCGATATTTCTGAAAATATAATTCATATTACTGATTTAAGTAATGGTACGTCTTATGATATTGTAGTAGGTACAAATACATTAGTAGATATTTCATTTATAAATCCGGACAATTCTTATAAAGCCGTTATAGATACTTATTATATTCCAAAACCTACATCTTATTATAATCCTCCTACAAATAGTATATATTTTACATATGATACAGGAGATAATGGTAATGGGTTTTATCAAAGTGAAGAATTCTTTTTCGGAAATTCTAGAGATATTTCATTGAATGAAGAGTTTCAAATAATTAACGAAATATTTCAGGATGATTATGATTCTCAAGTTAGTAATGGAAGTATTACAAGAACTAGTGATGATGTAAATAATCTAATATATAGGTTACAACTTCCAGGTTCCATCAAAAAAGGTACTATACAGTCATGGGAAAACAGTACATCTGTAAATATCGTAGAAAACAAGGATGTATCTAATACTGTTTTTTCTCGCTATCTCGATATTTCGAATGTTGACTATCATGTTATAATGACAAATGCGATAAATCCAAATCCAATAGCAAAACTATCACAAAATCTTGAATATAATTTGTATCGAAGATACTACGAATTAACATACTATGTAGCAAATCTAAACAATACACCAAATAATATACAATATAAAATATCATTGGTAAACTCAGATAACTCATCTATTTATGAAACTGTTACATTTATAAATGAAGACATTAGTTGGAATAAAGCTTCTCTCAAATTTTTTATAGAAGAATCTAATAAAAATACTATTTTTAATCTTTCTAGAGTAAGTAATGAGGCAAATGAACTTTATATTTCAAATGTTCAAATTGAACCTTACAATACTTTTAATGATACAATAGCTATTTTCAGTCAATATGAGAATATCTGGAATACTTTAAAAACGAATCCTTCTATAACATGGAAAGATACATGGGTAGAAGATTATTCACAATACAATACAATTCGTTTCGCTTCTAATATGTCTATTTCGTTTTGGTTTTATACACATGATAATACTATCGATACATCAGGAGTTAGTCTATTTCATATTGGCGGAGTTAATCCACAGAACTATACTACAAACTCTAGTGTATATGTCAAATGCTTGAAAGAGTCTATTTCTCTCAATTATAAAACGAGTAGTAGTAATTATATTGAAGTAGACTCCAGTTTTAATCATCATACATTGAATCATGCGGTCTTTACGATATATAATAATACAATACAAGTATTTATAAATGGACAATTTAAAGATAGTATAAAAACCACTACTCAATCGCTTATCAGTGTAAGTAAAGACGACATCATGTATTTTGGTAATGAAGATTCTCCTAGAGTAATTATACAATCGTTTAATATATATGATTATAAATTAGAAAATGAGAGTATATTACAGCTATATACAGAAGAATTACAATCACCATTTAACAAATTTGATTCATTAGGAAATATGTTTGATTTTTCACATAATATCATATCTGAATACTCAGCGAATATCGGTAATCCTAAAGATATAGTGCTATATTTACATGGGAAAAGTGAAGACTATACTTTGAATAAAACGATTTATAGTCAAAATGAAACTATTACTGATATATCATTTGAAAGTATTTCATTCTGGTTACTTAATAATGAGGCTAGTTTTATTTTAGATTTATCTAATTCAACAATTGATATATGTAATAATGATTTGTCTCAAAAAGACGCTTCTTATAATCATGTTTTCCTTATAAAATATCCAGTACAAAATAAATTCAAACAATACTTGAATGGATTCTACTATCAAGATATTGATAATAACGATATAGGAACAATTGGTGTTATGGATATCAGCGCAACCAACGTGGGAAGTATTAAGTTATATGATATTTCGTTTAATGATCAACAAGTATATACACTTTTTTATGACTATTTCAAATTATATGACCAATATGATATAAGTGGGGCGTATGATATAGTTCTTGAAATACCGTTTGGATCTAATATATCAGATGTGTCTTATGAAATTACAGAAATACCTGATTATCTTGATTCAGAAAAATCGAACATTTCTAGTATAAAGAATGGTAGTTTTGAATTTACAGGAGCAATTCAAAATATAATTACTGTTTCATTTGAGAGTTTTACATTGAACAGATTTAATAGAAGTGAAGAAGAAATCACTATAACCCTCCCTGAAACTAAAACAGTATATACAATGAAAAGTAAAGGTAATCCATATATTGATATATCTGGTGACATTTCCGGAGCGATACAAACATTTACAGTTAATCTGATAGGTGACGCAGTACAAGATATTTCTTTTTCATATGACTTAACCGGTATACCTGTAATTGGGTATAATGATTATACAGTTGATCTTCCACCGGGTACTATAAATAAAAATGTTGATATTAGCTTTGGAGATACAATAGACTATGAACAAACAACACATATAACAATTCCTTCATTAAATCTATCAGACACGTTTGTCATACGTCCCGCAACATTTATTGATATATCCGCAAATACTACATATTTAGATATAGCGAATAAATGGGATTTGTCTCAAAATAACAATACATTTAGCATTCAGTTTAAAACTTTCGATCCTGATATTTATAATAGATCAGATTTGTCTTATACTATAAATGGTGTAACAAGTACTGAAATTAATGGCCTACTCATAAACGATATTTCTTTTAGTAATTATAACAATCCTTATAATATAAGCGATATATTCCAATATGAAATTTTAACGGACGCATTCAATAAAGAATTGTTCATTCAAACAGATTTTAAGACAAAAATTAATAAGAATAAACGAATCATTCTAAACGATTACTATAAAATTACATTTCATCAATACGTAGAAGGTGATATATCGAATGTCATTCATAATTTTGAGAGTGATATTACAGAAATTAAAGAAGGTGAATCTTTTTATGTGAAATTAAAGACGCCTATATACATTGACAATCTAAATGTTCAAAACGATTATATATATGATATATCAGGAACAGTAAGCGATGATATATCAGGCGCAGATATATCAGGAATATTTTACATAGATGCGGATTCAAAGACACTTTATAAGAAGTTTACGATATTACATGACGTCAATATCGATGATGAATTATTCATAATGACAATAGATTTATCAAATGATTCATTGACATCGACTCATTCATTGCCACAAATAATTAGTGAATCTATAAATGTATTGAATGTAAATATAACCGATCCGAATGATCCAACCAATTCAATTGTAAAATATGAAATTCTAGATCAGAATGATAGTATACTTAGTAATATAGAAACCGATGGTTTTGATGAAGGTGATGAATTCAGAATAAAAATTATCGCACCAACACTATCAGGTAAAATTGTACCATATACTATTGAAGACTTATTTGAACAAGATATTAGTGGAATTCTCACTGGAAATATACACATACAAGATACTAGTGGAACAACCGAAATATTTAAACTAAAAGAAGATGAAATAACAGACGGTGAAAAAAGATTCAAAATGAAACTAGGAGACTATTCGTCATTCATTGATATAGCAATCAACGATACAAGTGTATCTTTATTTTATAACTTGTCTTTTAATAAAGCACAAGTAAACGAAGGAGAGGATTTTATAATTACACTAATAACAAATGATAGTGTTAACATAGATTATATAATTACTGGCATAGATAACTCAGATATGGTTAATGGAATTCCTTTAATTGGTGATATGACCACTGAATTTAGCTATAATCCTGGTTCTCCTCGAACATACACAAAAACAATATCCATAAAATCTGATACAAATACAGAAGGACTTGATATTTTTACATTTAGTTTGACAGGTACACGTGTAACAACAAATGGAATTATCAATTTAAATAATATTAGTAGAAATATAACTATCATAGATACCAGCGTAGCACCGCAATATAATATATTCTTCAAAATCAAGGATGACACTGGTAGTTTCGCAGATAATACAGGTACAACTGTATCAAACGCATTTACAACACAAAATAATTATCGAATAAAAATGGATCCTATTAACGCACCTAATGATGGAACATCTGTTTTATTTGAATTAGATTTTGGTAACACTATAAATCCATTTATTACCTCAACAAAATTGAACCATTCATCTACTAAATATACTGGAAGTTTTATTACGGAATTCGACGAAACTATTGATTTTACTATGAATTCCGTAAGTGATATTTCACAATGTACGTTTAAAGTAATAAATAATGATTTTACAGTGAATGACAGCGGTATTGTTAATGGAGCTAACATTCTATACTTCCAAACAAGTTGATAATACTATATTCAATAAATATAAAGACAATTATTATGTTTATAGGAAGATGTCCGGTTTATTTTCAAACCATCCACCACATGATAGAGAAATGTTCTTATCCGCATACAATACGATTCAAACATTAGAAGCATGGGAAATTTTGAAAAATCATATTGTACAACCAACTAAAGGATTTGCGTGGGAGTCTAAACCTGAAATAGTAAATATAATGGAAGAAATAAATAAAAATTATGGATATAACCACAGTGGTTGTTCTATTTCGGTAACAATGCGTGTTATGTATAATATCGCAAAAAACGAAGAATATAAGTAAATGATTATGATTATACTGTCAAATATATAAATAGATTCCTTTTAATTTATGTATTGTTATGGATATTATAGAAACACCTGAGACATATGTCCCAAAAATGGATTCAAATACGAAATTATATTCTGATCAAAATATGATACAAATTACTCATGGGCTGATTTGTCCATGTACACCAGGAAAAGTATTTCAAAAAAGAGATACTTTTAAAAATCATATGAAAAGCAATAGGCATAAAAAATGGATAGAGCATTTAAATGAGAATGCGGTAAATTATTATGCGGAAAATATGGAATTGAAAGAAACCATAAAGACACAAAAGATGTTGTTAACTCAATATGAGACAAAAGTAAAACAGAAAGAAACAATTATAGATTACTTAGAAAAAAAGACAAAAACACAAATGAAAGTTGAAGAGCAGATAGATTATGATATAGACGATTTACTTAATTTTTGACACTGAATTATTCTTTTCATATTGTAATGGTGCGCTCCCACATGGCCCACAATGATCTTCATTTGCCCAATCTACTTTTCTGTTTATTGATTTTGTACAATAAACAGTATTCCATCTACCTAAAGAAATAATATTTGACTGAAAGTATTTACTCAACTTTTTTTGAAAGTTCTGAAAATATTGAGGGATGAAGCGATTCGATAACATTATATCTTTTCTATATAGTAATATTTATATATAATATACGTATTGTATTTTTTCAATTTTTATTATTATGCCTCTTATACAAGTGAAGAATTGAAATGTCCCATTTTAGGTTTAAAGCTCCCTGAATAAATTTATTTGAAATGCCCCAAATATTTCATTTCCATCCTTTTTGCTGTTAACACTTGGATATACTATATATCGTGGGGTTTTAAACGTATTATCAGGTACGTCATGTGTGAAAAAATAAAATTCTTCTTCTTTCGTGGTATCTGTCATAAACAATACTTTCGGAATTTCTGTAGATTCATTATCATCATTTACAATAGAATACATCCAGGTATTATTACTAAATAATTCAATAGTATCAGGTTCAATAGGGATTGTGTATGATTTTTTTAATTCTAAAATTTCATATATGCCAACCCAATTATACTTAGGAATACTATTTATATTTTCAAGATTATTAAAGTATTGTGATAATGTGACAGCGTCTGATTTTTCGTTCAAATATGACAAGAATTTATCAACATTTAGTCCTATAATACCTTTATTAGAATCTGAAGAATAATGATAACCCTGAAACGCATGATCACAATGAGAAAATATATTCTCATCGATGACATCCGGATCTAAATTGAACAAAGGAAATAAGTATTCGAATGATTTATTTCGTATCATTTTCATATGGTCTTCTTTAGATGTGGAAGATGGTACGTCATAAACAATTGTCGGCATTTTATACAATTTGCCAATAGGGTCATATTCCATTAAACAAATCATGTAAGGTTCCCCGTAAGTATTATTACACAATACATATATATGTAATGAAAAAATGATTTCATTTGTACTCTCGTTTATATTCAAAGTATTTTTATAGTCAGGCAAATGATAAAATAGTACATCATTAAATAAATGTTTTATGGGTTGTGAGCGTGATGGTATTTTTTTAATATTTATGTTGTTAGATATTTGACTACTATCCGATGTTTCAGACGATAATTGTCTTTCACTTTCACTTTCACTTTCACTTTCACTTTCTACAGCACTACTATCGGTTGATTCTACATATTCTTTCTCATTGTCAGAGACAATTTCCTGATCATCACTAGACTCGTCTATATCATATGAGTCCGATCCTTCAAATGTATTGCTTTCTTCATCGCTAGAATAACTGGATGTATTATTAGATGACATTGATTCAGACTCATCTCCATTATAGCTATAATTGTTATTAATCTCTTCTGTAAATGAGTAATCATCAGAATCATTTTGTTCAGTATTTGACTCAGTAGTTGAGTTTTTTTTTGATTTCTCTATTTCCTCTAAAAGTATTATTGCTTGTTTATGTATACTTTCCATGTAATTATATATATATAGTATTATTATAATAATTTACTTTATATATTCAAAATTATATATTTAAGAAAATAATATAAATACAGCTTGCCTATTATTATTAATAACAACAACAACAAACACTTACACACATTTTTTCTAACTCAAGACAATGATGAACTATGATGACGATAGATCTGTAGACTATTCAGTGAATGGTCTTGGTAGAGAACAACTTATTTCTTTAGATAGTGAATCTATTTATTCAGATGAATCTAAAGATTCTCAAAGATCTAAAAATTCAAAACATTCTCGTATAGAGAAAAAGGAAGAAAATCGTTCAGCAATGTATACTATAAAAAGAAAAATAGACAAAAAGTTCAAAAAAATCAATATTTTTAATACTGCGATACAAATAAACACACCTATTGTAAATGCTATATCTGGGTATCCATTTTCTGACGATGAAATGAAAGTATATCGGGTGGGGTCATTTGAAGAAATGTTATTTTTCAAGGTTCGTTTTTTAACTTATGAAAATGGTATACCAGGTTTAACATTATTTTACGATAATCCAGAACAATATGAACGTCATTTAGGATTGACGCTAGATGAAAATACAAAAAAGCAGTATTATGAACAAAGAAAAAAATATGAACGTGGTGAGTTTCATAAAAAAAGACAAATACACAGAGGTATAAATAAATTCTAAATATTGACTAATATATAAATAGATTGTTATATATTATTCATAATATATGGTAGAAATTCGTGTTACAAAGTATACCCCAGGGGTTGAAAGTATTTTACATCAGCATATATCAACACCTTATAGTAATGGAATTGACACTAGAAATATTTCAAACAACAACGAACCGTCATATTATACATTAAAAAGAAATCAAGAACATTTCAAATATTTAAAAATTCTAGAAAATAATTATATACCACAAATAAGCAAACTGAAATTAGCACAAATCTGTTTAGATGAATACTTTGAAAATAAAAATGAAAAAACGAAATATAGTTTTTCTATTATGAATGGTGGACTATTCCAAGAATGGAGTAAAAATGATTTTTATACATAAGTACTAAATATAGATATTCAATGACACAAATTATATGCTTGTATAGTACCACATGTTTCACACGCACCTATTACGCCGTATGGATGCCTAAAGAATATTGAATGGTTATTGTTCAAACATTCTTTTCTTTTCCAATTATCCAAATATATGGTATAATATTGAATGGGTACAGACCTTCCAACTAACTTAAAACTTTTCGCCTTTGGATGTATAAATTCTGTATATATTTGTTCACAATTTCGACATATTGGACATGCGCCTTGCCATAAATCTATACAATTTTTATGATAAAAATGTAAACATGTATACTTTTGGTATTTTTCAGTATTTTTCATATTCTCCATACATATCGAACATTTTTCGGATTCGATTTTTTCATTCATTTTATATTATTGGTTTCAATATTTTTCTCTAGATAACCATATACTTTCTAAAAGTTCAATTTTTCTTTTTAATTCTTTATTCTCTGTTTCAAGAACATTTATTTTATTTTGAATGTCTTTCAGAATAGATATTATATCTTTATTATCTTCCATAATATTGGCAATACAATATACTATTTATATATTTTTAGTAAGAAATATTATGATATAATAGCGTTTTTTCAAAAGGATAAAAATCTAAGTAATCTCGACACAAAGATGCTTTATCTTTTATAGAAAAATAATGACAAATACAGTATCGTGGTTCACAGGGGACTCCCCCATGTAACCATATATCTACTATTAGAGCACAATAAGATGAGTCATATGTAATACGCTTTATTGGTAAAATCCACCAATCTTTTTTTTGTAGAATAGCACGGCGATAATGTGGAATCCATTGAATTAAAACATCTTTGTATATGGTATCATTCATATACAAACACTATAAAATAGTCTTCATAAAATGGTATTGCCAAATACATTCTCTTCACAATATGTTATGTACATGAAACCATCTCTATCATTATGCTCCTGATACAATGATAAGAGTGTTCTTGAAGTAGGTGGGATTGTTCCATTGATAAATATAAACACTGCTTTTTCTGCTGGTAGACGTAATCGTTTACGAATTACATAAATGAATTGTCCAGCACTTAAATCATTTGGTACTAAATATTTATTTTTATCAATATCTTCCATTCTAGATCGACTGTTTCTTTCACATATGATAGGAATACGATCAGGATATTTTGATAATACACGAGATGCTTCCTTTTCACGTTCTTCAAATGTATATTTTGATTTGAACATATATATTACTTATTACTTTTCTTTTTCTTTTTATTATTTTTTTTTGATGATTTTTTTGGCACATCGGGGGGTCCTAATATATCTCCAATATCTTCCGCTATTTTTGCGATGGCTTCATCAGTCAATATAGTCTTTTCTTGTTTTTCACCATCCGCAGGTCTATAAACAAAGTTGGACGATTTTTCTGATTGTTCCAATACGTATTTATCTTGTTTCTTTTTTTCAACCCGTGCTCTAAGTCTATCTTTTATATCTTGTGTTTTCATCATACGATCTAACTTATTCATGTCTACTTTCATATCTTTTCCCATTGAGCCACCCATACCTTGAGCCATATTCTGGAACATTTCATTCATTTGTTTTGAATTTCCTCCCATTTCTTTCATTTTACGTAACATATCTCCTGCCTCTTTCATAATATCTTCTTGTGACAAGTCTCCTGAATTCATTTTATCTTGGAACTTTGTTTGAATCTTTTTTACGAGTGACATAAGCTTATCTGGTCGTCTCATAAGTTTTTTTAATACATCCATTGGATTAGATGAATTTTCTAAATCTTCTGCGTTTAGTCCTAAAGATTCTTGTACATCTTCGGTCAATTCTTCCATAAGCTCTTGTGCTAGATGACCCAATTTCCCTCCAAAAAGACCCTTCAAATGTGAATGAATATCATCTGCGTTTGGCATATCATTTCCTTTTTCGTCTGTATGTGTTTCTCCAGATATATCTTGTGTTCCGAACTGCTTAAACATTTCATCCATCATTTTTTCTCCTTCTTTCATCGCTTCTTGAAATCCACCTGTTTTATCGTGTTCCTCATCGTCATCATCTTCGTCATCATTTTCAGTTTTCCCCAATGTTTTAAAAAAATCTCCTAAACCAGACATCGCTTCTGTCATTTTTTCTTGTAATTCAGTTTCATCTATACCTTCAAACAAATTCATGGTGTTGCCAAATTCACTTTTATCTTTCACATTTCCAATAACCATAAATAATATCAATTGTAGATATTTCCATATAGTTTGTTGGGTTTGACTTGAAACACCTTCACAATAGTATAATTTTCTAAAATCAACTCTAGGTAAAAAATCTACATTATCTTGACTGTCTTCTTTAAACATTTCCTCATTTTGGTACAATATGTCGAAAAAGCGTTCAGGATAAATTTTCAGACAATATGAAAATAAGTCTTTCCATCCATCATTTGACGTTTCTTCTCCATAAATCCACCATTTGTGAGCGTGTTCTGGGAATGTACTTTTTAGATCACTTGTAAAATCTTTCATTACAGAAATAAAATTTTCTGGTAGTTCCATTAGTAATTAATATATACTATAAATATTCTATGTTTATACTATATTTTTAATTAATTATAAAAAGGTTTTTATTTCTAAATGTTTATAATCACGGTCAATTTGTTGTGGTCTTTCCATGGGCATAACTAATGTACTTTGATCACGGCAATATTTAGCATATCCTTGTGCTTCATTATAGACTGATTTTATACAATACTCTAGTACATAATTATTTAGTTTTATGATTTCTGCGGTAATATTGGATATTTCACTAGTATGACTTGCGTATTGTAGATAAATACTTCGCATGACAATCTTCAAATTGTCAATGTTTTGTGGAGGTATAATGATTTCTTTATTTGATACTTCGTATACGCCAGCACGTAGTCCATTTTGAAGAATTTGAATATTGTCTTCTGAAAAATACGCTTTTGCTAAAAAATTATCTTCTTGTAATCCGGATAAAGCCTCTCTATATTCAGTTGCTTTATTACGAATTCCGATTTTTTCTGCCATTTTCATTTTTATAGTAGGATCTTGTTCTTCTTCTACAATATTGAGACGACCATTATAATTATTATAATTTAATATGGATCCCCAACCGCTAGTATCATCTTTTGAATTCCAGGCAACGCCTACTGTTTTTATATCTCTAAATGCTTCCATTATATTGTGACTCTAGAAAATTATATTAATCATTTAGGCATTTTGTAGAAAAAAAATGCAACATAATTATATACATGGATTCATTTTACACAATAGTTGTTTCAATCGCATTTATATTAATGATTATTATTCTCATTGTTTTGGGAATTATGATGCAGAATCAAGACGCTGACAAATTATTTCCTAATCAAGCAACCCCATGTCCTGATGGATGGGGAACTACTATGATAAACGATAAATCTGCCTGTAAAATACCATCAACTGGTACAAATGTACCTGATAATACTAGAATAACCGCAAACATAGGAACAGATAAAGTAACTACTCAGCCTCAAACAGGATATTTATCATTCAATGACGTATCTATATGTGAAAAAAGAGACTGGACAAATGACGTAGGTGTTTCATGGGACGGGGTTTCCAATTTCAATAAGTGTGACGTATAAATAAATTATTTCCTCCTAAATAATTCATTTTATTCTAGCAAATTCATTTCTAATTTATATGGATGAACAGATTCTTGTAATAAAATAGATATGTTTTTTTCCGGGTGTTTATCATTAATATTTACTATCATATACATGACTTCATATTGAAGTCGTTGAATACTTTGTGACAAAGGCTGTATGACTCTTTGTTGAATCTCTACCGCTTCTCTAATATTTTGATTTTTCAATTCGTCTTTCACTGTTTGAAGTGCTATATTTATTTCGAGCCGCTTATCATCTATTAATTTTAATGTATCTTCGTTTTCAAAATATTCTTTATGAGTTTCTATCAAGGTGTTTAAATACTCATTCGCAGACGTATATGCCTTCATTTGGTTTTCAAACATTTCAGACGATTTATCATCTGGCATATGACGATATAAACTGATCATTTTTTGTTGAATAACTTTTTCTTTCATATCTTCTACATCCGCACGATATGCTTCTATTACATCTTCTCTGTTTATAAACTGACCTCTATTTACAACCAAACTCCAGTCACATGGCGGATTACCACCACATCTCGCCTGATATTTCCGGTTTTTATTTGAAAATTCCATACCCACATTTTTTTCACATCCAATACATTTAGGGAGAATTATTTCACTTCTTTTATTTTTTTTATTTTTAGTTTGTCTCAAATTTCTTAATTTTTCTTCATAATCATTTTTTAATCGAAAGTACTGATTTAATTCTTCCTTATATTCGTCACTATGATATTTAGAAGTATGCGTATTCTCCCCCGAAGATATATTATGTTTAAAATGTGAAGGATATTCAGATTCAATAACTGAGTCCGGTATATTATGAAGACGCAATGATGGATTTTCTTCACAATATAATATTTTCAAGTTTATATTACGCTTTAAATCTAATTTTTTTAAACGATTATGATCACAATACAATATTTCTAAAGATTCAGGCAATGACTCCAATTGTTCTAAATGATTATATGATACTGTTAATTTTTTCAACTGTTTTGCGGTAGATAAGTCGAGTGTTTGTAACTGATTGTTTTTTAAATTTAGTTCTACTAAAGTTTCTGGTATATTTTTTAGATTTGTCAATAGATTATGTGAACAATGAATTCTTTCGATTCCATCTGGAATATTTTTCAAATCTGTAATAGAATTTGATCCAAATATGAGAGTTTTTACTTTGGTATATCCTTTTTCTGCTAAAATACCTAAATTCAAAGATCCATTCATTGAAAGTGAAATCGATATTTCTCGACTTTTCTTCGATATTTTTCCTAAAGCTTCTTCATAAATTTCTTGTGCATCATTTTTCTCTAAAGCTTCTTCTCTCATTTTTTCTTTATCTATCATAACTTTCATGTATTATTCTCTATACAACATCATGAGATAACTCTCAGTGTATTAGTGGCAAATTTGTAAATGTTTCTGGGTTATAGTAGGTTTGCTTTTGCTCTCTCAATGCTTTTATTTTCTCTAGAATCATTTTTTGATCATTTACCATTTTCTCTTGTTTTTCAGAATCAGTCAATTTACGACAAAAACATAAATATAAAGTAATTCCTCCTAAAATGAAAAAAAAACAAATAATCATTCCATTGAAAAAATAAGAGTACAATTTTACTCTATTTTCATGACAACGATGAAGAGTATCATAAATGTAATTTCCTGTATTGTTATCTATTAAAGATGGTGCTATATAATTATTATAATTCATATTACTATAAATATGAAATATAATGTTAAGTTTGAGACAACACAAATAGTACCGCAATATAAGATAGTACTGCCAATAATATAGCAACTAACCATACTGGTACAACTGTTTTGTGTTTATAACCTACACCAAATGGTCGATATGACCCATTTGGTAGGTAAGCAAAGCTTGGTTTTATCATATGAAAGGCACCGAATAATATTAGAAAAAGTAATACAGAAAAATGAACTTTATATATGCGCAATAACTTTCTTGAAAAATCTACCATGCTTCTTTATATGTTTTCTATATATTTCCTAAATGTTTTGTATCTAGGATAATTATGCGTTTCCTTCATATTCTGCTATATCGTAGTTGTCATCATCTTCTCTCGGTCGTAGAAATGCGATATGTTCTTCTTCATCCAATAAATCTTCAGTTTCTTCTAAAGGTTCTTCTTCAGGGATATCCATATCTGAATCTTCTCCGAAAATATCGTTCAATTCTTCTAAATATTCTTGTTCTTCAATCGGCTGATCTCTTTGTTTCTCCATCAATAAAAAGTCTTCTTCATGTACATCATCCGTATCCAACATTTCGTCTCGTTTTTTACCATAATTTTTAATTACATTTTGGTTGATATAATATTTTCCTAAATGATATTTCTTCATATCTTTTTCAGCACGTCGAGTTCTATGCTCTGGTTCATTCTTTGGATCAAATCGACTCATGATTTTAACCTTTTCCATTTCTTTCAGACGATCTTCGTTTTGACGATTGATTTCATACGATGTAAGCAATGACTTCTTCTCTCGGTTGAATATTTCTTCTGTATCAAACAATTTTTTCAGAAATTTTTGTAGTTGTTTTTGTATTTCATGTGTTTCCGCAGCTTGTAATTCGATTTCTTCTACATCATCATCTAGTTCTTCAAGTTCATGTTCTGCTTCTATTGTTTGAATATGTTTGAATATAATCTGTAATGTATCTTTATCTTCTGTAACACTAATCAAATAATAATAAACGAAAATGAGAGAAAAATGAGCAAACCTTTTATGGAGACTAACACGATCAGATGGGAAGAATCCAGAATGTTGAGTATAAAATCTATAATACTCCTGTAATTTTGGTATAGCAATTTTTAATAATGGTTTTATTACATTGTCATTTACAAAATCGTTCAAATAATCAAACTTTTTTCGAATATGTCCGCCAACTCTTGGTACGTCTTCATCAAGTAAAATAGTACGTGTATACATACGTGCTAACTTATGATTATTGATGATATAATTCGGTACTATAATACAGATATAATATAAATGATTTTTTACAAAATTGCCCATAGTAGTATGATCGGTAGTATCTTTATCAATCTTCATATTATGAATAAGTGTCTCAATTGGATTTATTCCCATACCTGAACTTCTTAAAAATTCTCTAATTTTATTTTCCATATTTTCAGATTCTTGAATAACAAAATTTTCTAAGTTATCTAATAATTTGGTTTTATGTTGCTCTTGATTGTTTGCTTCATTTTCAGATGGAATTGTATTTGATTCTCTGTTAATATATAAGTCAAAATGATATTTAAACTGAGATATAATATCAGATGGGATTGTACTCTCAATTGTATTCAATAAGCTAACAACCTTTTCATGATAAGATAATACTATTTTTGGGACGATCACATATGAATTGTTTCGGAAAGATGTAGTCAATAAACTACTAAAACTGGTAGCGTTCATTATTTTCTGTTTGCTTTTCAGAAAATCTATTTTTTCTTCAATGGATCCTTTTGAATTGTATTCCTCTAATTTCTTTTGAATAAATTTTTCAAAGTGAATCGGTATAGGTTTAGTTACCGAATCTAAATGACAATAGTGAATAAATGTTCTATACATAAGTTCTTCTGAAATATTCTGTAAGGAAAACGTCTGAATTAATTGATTCGGAACTCTATCTGGATTCTTTTTGTGTAATATAGAGGGTTTAACGTACAATCTGACCTTTTCTATAGCGGTCTCTAAATTTAGAACAACTTTTTTATATTCGGTTATAGATTCATGTTGTTGTGCGAAATATTGACTCGGATTTTGTATAGCATTTGAATCATTACAACAAGCATTTTCTAACCAAGCACGTGTATTTCCGGATTTTAGTAATGATCCCTTTTCCTGGACGATTTTATTTATAATTTCAGTGAAAGCGATACTAAAGTTTAATATTTTTCCGAAATACATACCTAGATATATCCATTGATCATGAGACCCACTGTCCAAGGTTTTTTTCAACATTTCATGCGCAGATTTTTCTACATTTCTTAAAGGTGCTTTACCATCTAATATACCGGATGATTTCAAAGGTGGTAAAAATCGTTCCCATGTATTGACTATATGAATATCTTCTGGTATTTCATTCTTTTCTGATTCTAAGTATTGTCGTTTTTCTCTCAATAATTCTTCTATTTCATCATGTTTTAAAAATTGTACAATCATGTCTTTCAGGCGTTTTTCCATATCGCCTTTCGATTTGGAAATAGTATTCCAGGGCATAGATTTTCGATCTCCGTGCATTTTCCGTAAAATACATCCGAAATATTCTATAGTCCCTTCTTGTCCACTATTCATATTTAATGGGTATCCATCCAATACTTTAATACAATCACCTACACTTCTACTATATTTCAATGAAGGCATGACACATTGTACAGAAATCAATACACTACATGTCGCTATATCCAAAAGTTTTGAATTTTGAAATATTTCATAAGATGGGTATTTCGCATCTTTATGTATTTTCTTCATTGCCTTATCATATTTTGCTTCTCCCATGAAAATATTTTTTTTTGTTAAAAAAATTGTGCTGATATTCATTGAATTTGTCTCAATTCTATCAAATGGAACATACATCATTTTACAAATTCCGCTCATAACATTGTATATGGAACGAAGTTTCTTATCCCTATATAGTCGTTTACCTTGTTTCATATCTACACTATAATTCGTATCTAGTGTGTCTTCTTCGGTATCCCATGTATCCTGTTCATCTAAATTCTCGTATAGTTCAGTACCTTGTTCAGAAAATTCAATATCTTCTAAAATAGATCCACCGTGAACTACAATAAAACGCCCGTCTTCATATTTTATCTTTTTATTCTTCACTAAATGAGAGAAAGTCTTTGAATATTCATTTCGTTGAAATCCAAGAGCAAGTTCATATAATGCGTTTGGTATAAGTTGTACAGAAGATTCACTTTCTTTACAGTATTTCCAGTTCTCGTCTTCTTCAGAATACGCATCTCTACAATACAATTCTACAAACCATATGATATTTTCTTGCTGGTTTTCAAACCCGATACTTTTATGGGTTAAATCATCTAAAATTTTCTTATTAGGAGACACAATATTTTCGGATATATAGGCCATATTGCCCAATTTGGAGAAGTACTTGTCATGTTCCAAAAGCTTCCTTTTCTTTTGTACTACTATTATTTCTGTTTCTTGTTTATATTTTATAATTAAATCTTTTATATTTTTTTGAATTTCTTCCATACTATTCCCATAAGGGTTCTTGAAAGCATTTTGAGCGGTTTCTTTTGATACATCGTTTTTCAATAAACAAAGCAGTTCTTTTGGATCATGAAAAGATTCTTCGTCTACATCTGGATCATATACCCATACATTATTAATACGTTTAAAATATTTTTCTATTTTTCGAACAGATGCTTCTATCTTTATATTATCTTTGTCTTTTTTTGTCAAATTAAATTCTTCAACACCTTCTGGTAAATGAGGTGTTATTTCCAATATAGCATAGTCATTTTCTTGTACTAATTTAAAACCTTGTACTAATTCTTCCGCCATATTTCTTACATTATCTAATGAACAACCATATTCTTTAGCTAGAGTTTCCGATAAAAAGTCTAGAAATTGTTCAGGAGGGTATTGAGTCATTTCTTTTTTGTATTTGTTCAATATATCGTAATGATTATAGTCATAATGTTCATCATACCGGACATCCCGTTTGTCATTGTCTTCCTGCATTTCTCTCAAAGATGAATATTTTTTCGTAATAATCTTATGTTGAATATTATTGAATTTTTGTGTATCTGAAAAAGGAGCTATAAGATTCGTTGGAGAAATCAATTCTAAATTAGACAATAAAATCCATGAAAACAAGCTTTTTCCATTGTTAATGTCCATAATAGAACGTAAATGCTCTCGTTCTGATACACCTGTCAAATGACAAAGAGAACGAAATTCATTTTTTTGTACGGAATTTTCCAAGAAGATTCTATCCAATAATGGGATGTATAATTCCGATTTGATAGATTTTGGAATATTATATTTTGCTAACAGATATTGAATAAACCCTTCTCTAGATTGTTCATAATTTGAATAGTAATTTTGTATATTTTTATATAAATGACGACGAATACTTTCAAACGAACGATAACTAAGAGAATTCATATCAATATCATATGGTGAAAATGATTTCAAATAATCGAGACTATTGTATTTATTCGCATTTTTCGCATAATAGTGTTCAATCAAAGAAAAAATATTAGGAACTAATGTCTGTAAGAACGCATGATATGATGGATTTTTTAGTTGAATGTCATGAATAGGATTTTCAGTAGGAGTCATTTTGATATCAACTATACTACTCTCAAATGGCAATATAGAATTGTCTGACTTTTCAATATTTACTTCCATATTTGTAACTGGAGTATTTTTCATTAAATCAAACAAATAAGGAGAAGAATACTTCGTTTGGCTTAATATATTGCCATATAGATGTTGTGTATTTTGGAGTTGTACTTCCGGTAAGTAAATAATAGACTGAACATGAACACGGTCACTTTTCATAAGAACATGAAGTTCATTGTAATTTTTACGGATATATTTAGAATAATATACAGGGGATTCAAATCGTCTAACTTTGAATAAGTTACGAATAAAGTAACTTCCTGAATCCTTTTCACTTTTATCTCTTTTCATAGAGCTAGATTCGTTGGTTCCATTCGTTCCTAGAAATAAATCTATATCTGTACAGATATCTAAATCATGTCCAACAGGATGGATCACTGGATTTATCAAGATAGATTGAGGAGTATAGATGTTTTGATTCAATGAACTATATAACGATTCATATTTTACAGATTCACTTGTTCCTGGGTTTTCAAAAAACATAGTTTTTTTTATACGTTCTTCTTCATAAATAGAGTCGTTAATGTTAAATAATAAAGTATCATAGTGCGGATCTACAGTATCAACATCTTCTAAATATATATGTTGTTGAACATTTGCTACTGGAATGATCCATTTAGGAATATTTTTCATTTCGTATAAATTATTTACAAGTGGTTTGAAATATTTAGGGTCGTGTTTAATAAAACCATTAATCTCCCCATACTCGTTTCTAGTAGAATATATGTCACGAAGTTCTTTAAAACGATTTAAATGAATATAAATATCTCTCATTGCTTGTTTTGTACGTTTGTTATCCGGTAATATTGATAAGAAATCGTCTAACAAAAAGTTCATTTGAGCGTCAATGCCATAATGAATAGTTTCATATTCTTCGTTTTGTTCGGAAATACTTTCTTGTTCAGGTGTTTCTTTTTGAGTGAGAGAGTATTCATCATGTAGTTTGACTCGGTAATTTTGTTCAATATCTACATTTGCTGGCAAATCTATGATAAGTTCACCATCCGCATTATATTCTGTTCTTGCTTCTTCAATGATCTCTGTATCTATAGATTCGTCTGACGATTTTGGTACAGTAAAATCTTCAAAATTGGCAGGCCTATTACAAATACAAATATGTTTGAAAGGAATATTTTTAGGAATACCTTTATAGGCAAAATCAATATATAATATATCTTTTTCAGGAAAGGTCATCAATTCAATCATATCTTCTTCTAAATGTGTAATCTGGGCAATAATCACACTTCGAACATCTCCCCTAAATTCAAGATCAACCCATGTATTTGGAAGAAGACCATTCTGTCTGGCAAATCCTTTCTGAACACTTCTATTTAGTAATACGATCTTTTCAATAGAATGATCTAAAATTTTTCCATCCTTTAGAGGAATTGTATGAACAAGTAAAGATGATATATGGATAATTTCCATTAACTCATTGGGGTCATAATAGTGTATATAGTAGGTATGTCCATCAAATTCTTTATTAGAAGGAGCAATAATTCGTATAATATCTCCTAGTTGTAAGAAAAGTGCCATTTCTATATTTATTCATTTTATTTTTATCTTCTGGTTTGTCAATTATTTATTTTATCCGTTCACTACAAAAAGATATTTTTCCAATGATTGTATATATAGATGGCATCGATCACCAAACTATTTCTTGAATTTTGGAATCCGAAAAAGATATACATGTGGATATTTGTCCTTGTTATATTACTTAGCATTGGCGCATATTATGTATACAATAAAAGTTATGCGAAAACCATGAAATTCAAAAAATTATCAGATATTCCCAATGCGAGTAGTTCTGATAGTGTACAAATTATGTTTTTTACAGTAGACTGGTGTCCTCATTGTAGAAATGCTAAAACACCATGGGAAGATTTTGTAAAAGGATATCATAATAAAAAAGTAAATGGGAAAATCGTCGTTTGTAAAACATTCAATATGACAGAAATAGAAGACGAAAATGATCCAAAATACAAAGACTATATGGAAGCAAAATCAATTGGCGATAAATATAAGATTGACGGATTCCCATCTATAAAAATGAGACAAGGAGACAATGTAGTTGATTTTGACGCTAAAATTACAACATATGCTTTAGAACAATTTGTCGAAAATATGCTATAAATAATGAAAGAAAAAAACAATATATATTTACTTTTTTAAAATAAATATAAAACGAATGCGACTTTTAGTAACCGGTGGATATGGTTTCATAGGAAGTCATTTTGTAAACTCTTATTTTAACAATACCAGTTTATTGGTAAATTTAGACGCAAAATATTATTGCGCCAATGAAGAAAACGTAAAAAAAGAAATACGAGAAAACGAAAAATACATGTTCGTTCACGGAAATTGTTCCAATAGTGAACTTGTCCGTAATATTCTAGTACAATATCAGATAACACACATTATTCATTTTGCCGCACAAAGTCATGTTCAGAATTCATTCCAAGAATCATTACAATATACGAGTGATAATATTGTAGGCACACATGTTTTGTTAGAATGTAGTCGTAATTACGGGAAAATTTCTAAATTTGTCCATGTATCTACGGATGAAGTATATGGGGAATCTTTATTGGACGCACACGAAACACATAAAACGGAGCAAAGTATATTATGCCCAACAAATCCATACGCAGCGACCAAAGCGGGAGCGGAATTAATTGCGCAGTCTTATCAACATTCTTATCAAATGCCAATTATTATAACAAGAGGAAACAATGTTTATGGTTCTAATCAATATCCAGAAAAACTGATACCACGATTTATTGAACAATTATGTGATAATAAAAAAGTTACCATACAAGGAGATGGGTCATGTGTAAGGGCATTTTTACATGTTACAGATACAGTAAACGCTTATATAAAAGTTCTTGAAAAAGGGGAAATAGGAGAAATTTATAATATCGGATGTGATGAAAATATGGAATATTCTGTTTTGGACGTTGCTAAACTATTAATTGAGAAAATTCAAAAAACAAAAGATTATGATAAATGGATCAGTTATATAGAAGATCGACCATTCAATGATAAAAGGTACTATATAAGTAATAATAAAATCAAGAAGTTAGGCTGGTCAGTAGATATTCCATTTGAAAAGGGTATTGATATGATATTGATGAATAAAACAAATTAATCTGAATCTATAGTAAAAATAGACAAAACATCTTGTTTGTGAGGATTAGAATCATATATATACCATTTTTTTACAGAAGGATCCCATTTTCCACCAAGTACTTTAGCATGTTCTTTCTGACTAAAATCTACTTTCAAATATATCTTTGGATTTGTATTGCTAGAGTACGGACATGATTTCAGGCCGATTGCTTGGTTTGCCAAGCCATCGGCTCCTTCGTTACCAATAGAGTGGACATCGTCTTTACCAGTATGAGCTTTCACATAAATAAAGCATATATTAGGTATATCTTTATAGGTGTTATATACTTGTTTTACCAATTCTTTATTGGGTATATCTTTGGACCAATTTTCCGATTCACATTTTTTACCATATGAACTGACGCATTTCATCGCATATTCAGAATCTGTTACTATGGCAATATGTTTATGAGTTCTGATGTCTTGTTCAATAATCGGATATGTTTGTAAAATCGCAGTTAATTCGGCAGTATTATTTGTTTGTTTTCCTTCGATTTTCAAAGAAACATTACGAGAATCATCGGCACCAAAAAAAATACCTATCCCAGCATTGGCATTTTCCTTTCCATTGTTGGAACAAGCACCGTCTGTATATACATAATAGTCAATGTATTCGAGTTCTTTTTTTGTATGTACAATAGTCGATTTTCCTTCTTCTACAAAAGTTTCAGCATCGGCTTTGTTTTCGAATTTTTTATATTTTGCTCCGGAAAATCCTTTCACGGATATAGCACATTCTGCCCACGTATTGAATATTCCAGTGGTATGCCCACTTGCTACAGCATAATATGGCATGATATTGATTATATAATACGAAGAAATATGTTTAAATCTATTTAGTTAAATATTTATACTATTATACTATTATACTATTATAATAGATGCCTTATACATTAGTATTGTACATATTTCATGAAATGAATTATAGAGTTGAACATTTTTTTAAGAACGCCATTTTTTATCACGAAACTACTGATTTTATTGTTATATGTAACAATTTGAACATAAAATTTGAACATCTATTGCCTACTTTTGTGAAAGTTATAAAAAGAGAAAACATTGGTTTTGATTTTGGAGGATGGAGTGATTGTATACTCGATAATAAATACCATGAAACATCGTATTATGATTACTTTATTTTTGTAAATTCATCTGTAATAGGGCCATTTATACCTTCATATTTCAATGAGAATTGGACAAATATATACATAAATGGATTAAATTCTGATGTAAAATTATTCGGATCCACAATAAATGCGATAGTTAATCCAATGAAGTGGTCACATGTACAAAGCTATATTTTTGCGATGGATATAAATACCTTACAATTTTTGGTTGAAAAAAATATATTTTCAAAAAACCATGAAAAAGTATTTCATGATGCTATATGGAAACGAGAAGTACCAATGTCCAGGAAAATTATAGAAAATGGGTGGAATATCGGATGTTTATTTAAACCATACAAAAACATTGATTTTACTTTCAAAAATAATAATCGTAAAATCATGTACATCCATGATATTTTCTCGAAAGAAAACAGAAACAATTTATGGAACGATTATGATTTAGTTTTTATTAAAGGTAATAGATACGATGGGTCGAAAGAAGCCCCAAAAAATCTAAATTTAAAAAAATTACAATTCTGACAATGTATGAATCGTCTTTGTCATACCATAAAATAATCCTCCAAAAAAAGCACTTTGTGCGATTAAGCCATACATATTGAAATGACCATCGAGATCATGAAGCTTTAAGAAAGAAAATGTTTTGTACAGAAAGTTCAACACAACTGGCATATGAAATATGAAAAACAACACCGCAACTAAAATTGGGATTTGGCCTTCTTCATATAACAAATCCATACGTGATTTCTTATCTTTATCTGTTTGATGTTGTGCTATTTTTCGTTCATTGATTTCATCGTATTGTCTCATATATTCAGTGGTTCGTTTAACTGGTTCAGATACAGGAGGTACATAATTCGCCTGAATTTGTGGATCTTGGGTAAACTGATTTTGATCTATAGGAATATCACGGGAAGGTAAACGTTGTTGTACCTGGGGTATTGAATCTTGCATAGTCCGTTGTGGCGGATTTGATGAAGGAGTAGGTAAAGAAGGGACGGACGGAGGAGGATGACCATAAGGGTTTGGGTGTACGTCTATAGGAGAATAAGAAGTATTAATTCCATTTCCTCGTTCTGAATGAGTATTCATTTGTATAGTTACATTTTCTGGTAAATCCATTATACGAGTAGTTGTATCTGCCATCTTTATATATGTCGTAATATATCTAAAGATGTATGAAAGAACGCATCCATAAAACTTCCTAAATATGTGATTTTTATGATTATTTATTTTGGCTAAAAGGTATCCATGATGAAGATTCAGATTTAGATTCAGATTCAGATTCTCTCATTTCAACTGTTTTTCGTTTATTGTCGCAAACACGAGGTTGTAATTCATATTTATAACAATATTCTCCGAACTCATATGTTTGACCATCTACCTCACTAATTACCGGACCGTCAAATTGTAAACAAGATCCATCCGCACAAACTTTCCGAAACAAAGTAGCAAATCCTAAACCTAATAAAATAGAAATGATAATACGTCCCATTGGGCTATTTAACAATCTTTGTATATTCATCTATTGTATATCTTAGCCTGAGAAAACATTGGTTGCTATTTGAAATGGCGTTTTTTTCGAATCTTTCGAGCATTTTGTCTTCGATTCTTTAAACTGGAAACAGTTTCCGGCTTGATCTTTATATTGTATATGAGATACATTATCAGGAGTAGGATATACGACAATTTTCTTTTTGTCAGAAGCAGTAACATATACGGCAAAAACCCCCAAAGCAAAACTTACTAAAAATACTGGAATATTGATATACTTTAGCATAAATCGATTCTATATTTTATAGTTGGAAAAAAAGATAATCTAAAAAAACTATTTAAAGAAATTATATATATATAATATGTCTAATGTTTTTGTTCTGCGTATAAATAATTAACCACAAAGACAGCACCCCATTTGACTCGCCTTTATAGCTCAGATGGTTAGAGCGTGTGCCTTGTAAGCACAAGGTCAAGAGTTCGACTCTCTTTAAAGGCTTTATAATATTATTTTTAGTAATAATAGTATTATAAATTTATCTATATAATATAAAATGATATCATTTGATTTTAGTAATTTCTTTGAAATGATCTCTCCTCGAAATGTTGCGGAGAAAGCAACATCCTATACAATAGGTGGTGTTCCATTAGTAACGTATGGTTTTATTGGAATAAGTGCGATATTACTAAGTACAGTACATTTATTAGACTCTTCTGATAATGAAGAGGACCCCCATGATAAAGAAAATAATACACAGGTATTAGAAGAAAATCCTATAAATAATGATGAAATAGTAAAGAAACAAGAAGAACAGGAACAACAGAAACAAGAAGAACAGGAACAAGAACAAGAAGAACAGGAACAAGAAGAACAGAAACAGGAAGAACAGAAACAGGAACAGGAACAGGAACAGGAAGAAGAGAAACAAGAACAGGAAGAAGTGAAACAAGAAAAAGATATGAAAGTCGGAGGAAAACAAAAAAGGTCACGTAAAAGGAGTAAAAAAAAGCGTAATACAAAAAATAAGACACGTAAAGTTAAGAGAAAAACAAAAGGAAAAAAACACAATAAGAAAAAATAATTTATATATTTACTTTTTGTGAATGTGAGCCATGAAAATATTGAATCGCTTTATTGTTAAGATTATATTGATTTCTGTCTAAAAATATAAAACAAATTTGCCCCCATAATGGTAAATCGCCCCACCGATATTTAATAATAAAGTTATTTTCTCTCACTTCATTCATATATTTACGAACAAGTTCATTCTCTGAAAAATGTTCAACATCAAGTAACAATACATTCGTATAAGGACCCATTGTTTGCTTATGTAGTACTCCATTTTTCACATTATTTTCTTGTATAAATTTTTTGGAAAACTCTTTCATACCTAATACAGCCTGTGCGCCATCGGTAAAAAACCAACCAGATATAAGCTTTTGATTTGTATTGTGTAATAAATCAAAATAATTTATTTTATTATGCATATAGCAATCCTCATCTATACGCATAGCATATTTATACCCTTTTAAATATTCTAATACATATACAAAATGAAATTCACACATATATCTATAATTCAATCCCCATGGTCTCTCGTTATTTTGACATCCCACCCGTATTGTCCGTTCATCAAATAATGATGACATTAGATGTCCCTTATTATTAGTATATATTTCTTTTCCTTCGTGACTAAAAGCAGCTCTAGGTGTCGTTGTTTTAATGTCAATAAAAGTAAGTTTTAAAGAAGTGTCACTTTGAATATAATCCTGATGTTCTTTCGTAATATTGCCTTCATGAAATAATATATGATCTACATGATAATCACCACATACTACGTTTTCTTCAATATATTTATTACGTTTTAATAATGATTCATATCTAGATGTATTTGTATATCCTCTTGTTAGAGCATACACACAATTTTTTGTTTTAGTTTGATCCATATATATATTGAATATATATTGAATATATATAGATTGTTTTATATTTATTTTACATAAATTGTTTCAAGTCTTTGCTATGTACATGTAAATTATATATTGGTACTTCCTTATCATCAATAATAATAAATGGACATTTTAAATCTTTATCATTTAACTTCCAAATAATTTCATACTGTGAGTAATTTACAGTACAAGATTCATTGATAAATTTTCTTTTTGCTTTCTTGTTTCTGTGTATACCCCCTAAGTATTGGCCAATAGCAGCAGCATCAAATATTCCATCATATAATTCGTTATTTTTAGAAACCAATTCATAATCCGGTTTTTGTGCCCAATGTCTCTGTGTAAAATGTGAAAAATCATTTAAAGAATGAATATTTCCTTTAATTATTGGTATTATATCTATTGAATCTTTATGTTTATTATATGCAAACCCCCAGTTGAGCATGTCATTATCTGCTGTCCAACGATTCAAGCATGTTTTCATAATTTTATATGAAGGAATAAACATTAATCCAGGTATACATCTATTGGTATTATCTAATGTCAAAAGTATTTTATTTGTACAATGGAATTTTATATTATCCAAATTTTCAAATAACATGACATCGTTTTCTAAATGAACAATATTGGTTACATTGTGCGTTTCCATATATTTACATATTACTTTGAAACGATATTTACAAAGATCCCAAAACCCGCATTTACGTTTATGATTATGACGAATTGTTTCAATATAGTCTGTATATTCTGGTATAAGCGATTCAACTGCTACTGTTTCAACATTTACAGCTTCATATGAACTTCTGAATTGTTCATCTGTAATAACGACAATATCATTATTCCCAAATCGTTTCAAATTCTCAATGTTGTCAAATATATATTGTTGATTATGTACCAAATTAACAAAAACAATTTTCATTTATTTAGTAAATAGATATACTTTTATGTATGTTTTTCGAATACTAATATAATATATGTGTTTTCAATATAGGATGAATGTTATATTGAAAACCGCAATTGGATCATTAATAATACAGATTATCATTGCCGTGATTGGTGTAATTGGTATAACGCTACCATTACCAGAAAATAAAATAATATTGAGAGAACTATTGGCAATGGAAACTGTAGTACAATTTATTGAATTGACATATTATGTATGGCTGATATACAATTTTACGCAAATTCATTACAATGTTACGTATACACGGTATTTTGATTGGGTATTATCAACACCGATTATGATCATAAGTACTGTGATTTATATGAGATATCGAAATATCATGAACAAAAATCAAACTGAACCATTGCGATTAATTCCTATGTTCACTGAAAATATCAGTCCAATATGGAATATATTGTTGTGGAATTGGGGAATGTTGTTATTTGGGTTTTTAGGAGAAAAAGAAATTCTAAGTAGAAGTACGGGATTTATATTGGGTACAATTGCGTTTATAGTAACTTTTATGCTGATGTATGTATACTTTGTAGGCAATGATATTATCAATCAATACTTGTTTTGGTTTATGTTTTTGATATGGGGATTATATGGAGTGGCATATTGTTTTTCATATCGTGTAAAGAATTCAATGTACAATGTTTTGGATATATTTTCGAAGAATTTTTATGGATTATTTTTGTTTTATGAAGTATGGAATTACAAAAAGTGATTTATGCAAATTATTATATGAATATATGAATATATATATATCATATCTATGGTTGTAGTAATTACATTCGGAACATTTGATCTATTACATATTGGTCATGTTAATATGTTAAATAAATGTAAAAAACATGGAAATAAACTAATTGTAGGAGTATCCAGTGATAAACTGAATTATAAAAAAAAAAGTAGAAATCCTATATTTAACGAAAAGGATAGAATGGAAATTATAAAAAATTTTTCTTGTGTTGATGAGGTATTCTTAGAAGAAAGTTTAGAATTGAAAAGACATTATATACAGAAATACAATGCGGATATATTCATTATAGGTGATGATTGGAAGGGTAAATTTGACGATATTCAAGATATTTGTAAAGTTCTATATTTAAATAGAACAGAAAATATATCAACTACTAACCTGATAACTGATATCAAAAATTTATTATAATGTTCTCATTGATTGAGATACCTTTTTGTCTATTTTTATTTCCCAAGTTTTTCCGTAACGATTTCTCAGTATTCTTTCATAATTATTAGGATAATATATTTTTTGTTCATTCCATACTTTTTCTATAAAAGTTTTGTTTTCTTTATCTACAAAACAGTCGGTAATATTCAAATTATTCCATAAGTCATATACGTTATCATTAATAAAGTCAGCCATATATATATCAATCGAGGCATAATCACCACTGGGCTGAGTTTTAATAATATTTCTACTTTTCTTTATGCCATAACCAGATTCTATGATAAAATTATTCTCAATTAGTATTTTTTTCAACTTGTCATAATTATCTTTATGGACAATAATATCAACATCATCATCATTATCTATGCAACTATTTTCTCGAACCAATCCCAATAATGTCCCATAACAAATAAACCAGTTATTTATATCATTATCATTCAATAATTTTAGAATGAATAACAAGGTTTTGTTTAAATTCGCAGCAGAATATTTTTTTCCAGCCATAAAATATATTTTATATATAATTTTTATATTTATATATATATTGTTAATCATTATTCAATAGTATCATGTTTTTCAATAATACCAAAGCAAAGCTATATCGTAAATTACCGCTTTATACCCCACACTATGAAACCATCTACTAAAGAACATTATGGTAATTTTTCAATATATTCATGAACCAGTCATTCAATCATTTTACACCTAAAATGTTTTATATATATTTTCGAAGAATTTCTATGGATTATTTTTATTTTATAAAGTATGAAATATAAATAGAACTATTATATTTAATATATAAATGTCAGAGAATATAAAAATAATAAAAAAGGACAATATTAATGTAATACAAGAATTATTTTCAAAATTCAAAAAAGCAGTCGTGTTTGGAAAAGGGCCAACGTTCAAAGTTATTGAAAAAGATGAAGATACTTTATTTTGTTGCGTAAATGAAACAATAAATTATATAGACGATTGTGATATATTAGTTATAAATGATATAGAAAAATTTTCGAATATTATACCATCGAAGTTCACAAATCTGAAATGTATTTTAACCCCATATCATATTCATAAGAATGCTAAATTTGATAAGAATTTAACATATAATGATGTTATAATGAAACTAAAGGATTATTTTAATGGATATTTAATAGTTCATAATTTGGCTATTCATATACCTAAGGCAAATTATGACGACTTTATTACATTGCCTTCAAAAGTTGTACGGTCAACTTGTCATACATCATGTGATTTTATTTTTGGATTTTTGACAAATATAGTTTGTATTGATACATATGGTTTTGGAATATCAAATAGTGACAACGAATTTTACAATGAATCTTTTAAGAACAATAAAGCTGGTTGTAATGCCAAACGATTACGTATATTAATAACATGTATGAATAGTATTAAACAGTATTATAATAAACCAATTACGTACAAATGATAATGATTAAGAGCTAAATGTTTATTTATACATTTATATATTTAAAAATAAATACACAACTAAAATTATAATGATTAAATTAGTAGTTTTTGATTTTGACGGGGTTTTTACAGACGGAATGTTTAACTTTGATAATAACAATAATGTTAACAAATCATATAATGCGAAAGATGCGTATTCATTAAATATTTTAAAACAAAATAATATTAAATGTGGAATAATTACAAATGATAAAATAGTTTCTATAAAACATGCTCCACATATTTTTGATAGATTGGACAAAGTTAGTATTGGTAGTGAGAAACCAAAATTAGATATTATAACTGAATGGATAAAAGAATATAATTTATCGTATAAAGAAGTAGCGTATATTGGGGATGATTTGCCTGATATACCAATTTTGGAAAATGTTGGATTTTCGGGTTGTCCTAATGACGCAATCGAAGATGTAAAAAATATATCTAATTATATTTGTAAAAACGATGGTGGTAAAGGAGGTGTTAGGGAATTTGTGGATTTGATTATTAAAAACAATATAAAATATACAAAACCAAAAACACAAAGTTATAAATATCTTATAACCGGTGGTTATGGTTTCCTTGGTATTAATTTTATTAATTATTTGATAGAGAATGGTACAAGTGCTGATGAAATTGTGGTTATTGATAATTTATCATCATCTAACACATTTATTGATAAATATTCTTTTATGAAAGGTATATCTTTAATAGAAGGCGACATTGGAAATGATATTTTAATGAATAATTTAAATTTTAATGTAGATGTAATTTTTCATTTTGCCGCACAATCTGGAGGCCAAGGTAGCTTTGACGATACTGTATATGATTCAAATACAAATGCCAAAGGAACTCTTCTCTTATTAAACTTTGCAAGAAGAGTACATTGTACTAAAATTATTTTTACGAGTACTTGTGCAGTATATGGAGGAATGAATACAGATGCTAAATCTTATAACGAGGATAGTGAAATAGATACAAATACTTTTTATGCTATCAATAAACACACTAGTGAGAAATACTTAAAATTATACGAAAAAAATTATGGAATAAACTATACTATTTTCAGATTATTTAATTGCTATGGTCCGTATCAAAATTTAATGAATATGAAACAAGGTATGGTAAGTATATTTATGAAACAAATATTATCAAATGATTATCCTGAAATTATAGTTAAAGGTAGTCTTGAACGGGTTAGAGATTTTGTATATGTAAAAGATGTGGTGAAAATATTATATGATAGTATTATTAATCCAAAATTTGAAAACGAATTATTTAATTTAGGTTCAGGAATACCCACTAATGTTGGAAATTTATTAACTAAACTGATTGAAAATACAAAAAAAAAACGAATTGTTGTGAAAGGAGAAACATCTGGAGATATGGGTAAATTATACGCAGATAATTCAAAATTACAGAATATTTATGATAATAAGTTTATTTTTACACCATTAGACGTAGGAATTAAGGAATTTTGCGAACATTATTTTATAAATACTACCGAAACGAAAAATGATGGAAAAATAACAGCAATAATACCTGTAAGAAAAGGTAGTCAGCGTTGCAAGAATAAAAATATAAGAAATTTTGGAGATACCAATTTACTAAAGTTAAAAATAAAATCATTAAAACAAGTAAAAGGTATAGAAGAAATTATTGTCAGCACAGACTGTGACGATATGATAAGTATTGCTGAAGAATTAAATGTTAAGGTTCATAAAAGGGATGAATATTATGCAAGTTCTGAATGTCCAAATTATAAATATTGGACTTATCTTGCTGAAAATGTAGGTTATTGTAGCAATATTATGATGGTAAATGTAGTATCTCCATTAATAGATAGTAATATCATTAATAATTTTATAGATAAATTTGTTCAATTAAAATATACTAATATGGTGACAGTAAACGAACAAAAAAGTTTTTTTTGTAATTCACTAACAACCAATGGTATTAATTTTGATTCTACAAAAGCACCAAATAGTCAAGAATTGATACCTTTATCCGAAATTACTTTTGGGATTTGTATTGCTACAAAAAAACAAATTATTAATAGTAGATGTATTTATGGTGAAAAACCAGTTTTTTTCAATGTGGATTCAATATCTGGTATTGACATTGATGAAAACTCAGATTTTATTAAAGCTGAACTTCTATATAACGAAAATATATTAAATGAAAATACATGTAAAATGATTCTAGAAAAAAGAAGTGATAAAATAGAATTACTTGATTGTACGATAAGAGATGGTGGATATTTAAACAATTGGGAATTTACAGATGAAGAAGTGTTAGATTGTTATAAAGCAGCTAGTGAAGCCGGATATGACTATTTTGAAATAGGTTTTAGAACAAATAAGAAATTATTATTGAATAAAGGTAAATGGTGTTATTGTATAGAAGACGATATTAATAATATTTATCAACAATATCAAGGGTGTAAAATAGTAGTTATGGCTAAAATGGATACAGTAACCATAGATGATTTTGTTAAAAAAAGTGAATCAAATATATCAATGGTTAGGGTTTTATTAGCTAGAGTAACAAATGAAAATGGTGTAAAAATATGCAAATACAATAAAAACGATTTAGAAAGAACAAAGAATTTTTGTCAAGAATTAATTAATTATGGATATGAAGTTTGTGTAAATTTTGGATGTGGAGATATTATCGATGAATGCGAAATAACTTTAATAGCACATACATTTTATGATGTTAATATAAAGGCATTATATTTAGCGGATACTTATGGTGGATTTAATACAAATAATATTCCAAAACAATTACACAGGTTTTATCATGAATTTGATAAATATAAATCAAATATATCAATCGGTTTTCATTGTCATAATAATAATGGAGACGCATTAGATAAAACAAAAAAAGCAATTTTTCATGGTTGTAATATCATTGATAGTTGTATAGGTGGTTTAGGTAGAGGAGCGGGAAATTTAAAATCTGAAGAATTAATGTCATATTTATACACAGACAAAACCAAGTATATACACAAAATTTATCCATTAATTGTTTATTTTGATAAACATATATTATCAAAAAAAGAATATAATATTAAGCAAATGAATCATCCGTATTATAAAATATCAGGATATATCAGTTTACATCCAGATTATATATCAGATATATTATTAAACCATAATTCAAGTGTAGAAGAAGATATAAATTTAATTGTTAAATTAGATGAATATACAAAACAAACTAACAAACGAAATTATAATAAAGAATTAATATGCGTTTTATAAATATATTATAAATGAAAAATACACTTGTAATAATATGTAATGGTGGTATTTTATCTTAAATTCATTTATGATAACTTTTGAATATGTTTTCGAATATATTCATATACTCCAAATACCAAACAAAGCAAAGCTATATCGTAAATGACCGCTTTATACCCCACACTATGAAACCATCTACTAAAAAACATATTAGATTTAGGTGCGGATACAAAATACAAATAAAATGCTCCTGAAATTATAGAGGTTACTCCTGCTACGACCAGTAATTGTCCTATAAATGATTTTACTCCTAATATTTGAAACCCTTTATATGCGACTCCTAAATATAATGCCACCAAAACCACATCCAATAGGAAACTTTCTAGAAAACGATCATAATAATACTCTTTTACTAAATGTGTATTGCCAGTAATCAATGTTGGCATATTTAATCCATAAATAAATACTATGGTCACTAAAAGGAGTGACAATAAATAATGAAACACCTGTTTTTGTGTCATCTATATATTACCCATCTAAAAGAATTCTTGAATACTTTTGAAAAATAGATCGATTTCTTCTGTTTTTGTTCCCATTACAATTTCGTCAGGTGCGTAATGTGTATTCCCTTTATAATACGCAAGTAATGTTGGTATTGCGGTCACTATTTTCTTCGACTTCAAAAACGCATATAAATCAAAACATTCATCAATATCCAGAACCATACATGTAGCAACTTCTGGTAATTTTTCAATATATTCATGAACCAGTCCTTCAATCTTTTTACACGGACCACACCATTCCGCACCAAATTTTAATACGACTACTGATTTATTTTCTTCTAGCAATGTTTTAAACTCAGTACGGGTAGATATTGTTTTATCAGAAACAGGCATATATACTTATAAAAATATAATATTTATATGTATATCAAAAAAACTATTCAAATAAACCTCCATAAAAATTATATAGATGTCCGCACCAACTCATAACCTAGACATACAATCCTATTCGTATTATGATATTATGGAACTATTTGATCTATCTCCTGATAATGTATCTTTAGAAGATTTGAAACGAGCCAAAAAACGTGTTCTCATGTTACATCCAGACAAATCTAAATTACCTAAAGAATACTTTCTATTCTATAAAAAAGCGTTCGATGTCGTATTAAGTATGTATAGTAATGTCAAAAAAGTGTCTCAAAAAGTGGAACAAAATGATTATAGTCCGGAAATTACAGGAACACATAATCCCGTATCCAATAAACAATTCCAAAAATCTTTGAATGCGATTCCTCAAGAAACGTTTCAACAACAATTTAATACCATGTTTGAGACACATATGAAAAAAACAATAGATACAGAAAAAAATGCCTGGTTCTCTCAAGAAGAATCATTATACGAAGATACGATTACGAATACAGGTCAAATGAGTGCGGCTTTAGATCGAATTAAACAACATCAACAGTCTATAGTGAAATATCAAGGTGTCAATCCTATACAACAAATGTCTCAGGGTAATTCTTTATACGATGAGGACGAAGATGAAGCCCAATATGTGTCAAGTGATATATTTAGCAAATTAAAATTCGACGATCTACGTAAAGTTCATAAAGATCAGACCGTTTTTTCAGTAAGAGAGTCAGATTATGAAAATGTTCCTAGATATCGCAATGTACAAGAATATCAACAAGCACGCAGTGTACATGAAGTTCGTCCAATGGAACGAACAAAAGCACAACAAATGATCGATGAACAGGATCGTTTGTTACAAGAAAAAATGAAACGAAAACAATATCAATCGGAACTAAATACTATGAAAAATGCGGAAAATAATAAACAAATTATGGCAAACTTCTTAAGGCTACAAGGCTAAATCATGAATAAAATGCTTGTTCAAATATTCTCTCGAAATTGCTTCTTTATAAACTCCTCGTAATCCATAAATAAAATTAGAATATGAAGATTGAATTGAGCGAGTATTTTTATTCGGTGTACCGATAAATATTGTCGCTTTTGAACATAATAATAAATCAAAGATAGAATTATATAGGTCTCTTCGTATAGTCTTAAAATTGTTTCCAAGTTTTGAATTCATTACTACATTTGAGTATGGTCTATATATTTCCTGCATTTCCATTGAATCTGTTGATACATATATAGGAGTATCATGATGTGTTTGAATGAAATCTTTCAACATTTCATGATCTATATGAAACCCTATTGGAGATCCATCTTTATAACGTATATGAATCGCATGAAACTTTGATTTCAAATTTTCATCAATAAAATTTTGAACTTCATTCACTAAAGTTTCTTGAAATATTATTTTTTTCGGATCAATTACATCATATTTCGGATGCTTTCCTGTTCCACCATGCATAGTAATATCAATATTTGAATCATTATAAGTTAATGTTAACTTGTCGCCCCCATAATGAGATCTATTTTTCGGAATATTATCAAATATAAACTTGTCTAAATTATCTTTGATATTTTGACTATTTTCTAGTATTGTTACTCCTGGTAAATGAAATAATTCTTTTATGTCACTGTGTAAATGCTCAGTGATAGTCCATATAAAATATGTTTTGTCAAATTGAACTTCTTTGCTATGTTCAAAATACGAAAGCATTTCCTGAAGTCGGTTACATAAACCAGCTTTTGTAATTACAACTAACACTTTCATTTCCCAAATATATTATTATGATAAAAGTCCTTTTAATATGAATTCATAGAGAATTTTATTTGGGTAAATCACCCAACGTCATACAGTTTTTACATATCACGTTACATTTTAATGAAGCACACACAATAGAAAAGCAAGCTAATATACATGGGACTTCTTCGTCCGCAGGAAGAGAACATGAACAAACCAAACACATAAAATGGCATTGTTGTTTACAACACACATCAGGTAATTTACATGTGATCGCATCACAAAGGCATCCCACACGTATATAGTGACCGTCTAGTTTGTCACAACATGTTAAATACGAACGATTCAATAAACAGCACTCATGCATGAAACAACAGCATTCATTCTTAGAAGAGAAGCCGTGAAATCCTTCTGTTAAAAACCCTAAATTCATACATCCAAGACCGAAACATATATATATTTTATCTTCATCTATTACATCTAATCTATATTGCTTAGACATTGATATATATATATATTATTATATTATATATTGGGATTGTATTCGTATTATCATTCAATATCATAAAAAATTTAAATAATTTACTATATAAACAGTATATACGATATTTAATAATTATGATTTATTTAATTATTACTACATCAATATTCAATATACATGGACGCAAAAGAAATTTAGACATGACACATAGAAAAGATAGATACATAGAATGTATTAAACAAGTACTAACCTTATTAAATAATGATCCGAATGTTAAACCAATCGTAGTAGAAAATAATGGATTAACTGAGTCATATTTAGATGAATTAGGGTGTGATATAGTTTATACAAACCATAATAATACCAAACTGAGACATAAAGGATTTAATGAACTACTAGACATTAAACACGTTTTAGATAAATATGACGTACAAGACGAGGATATGGTAATAAAATTAACAGGAAGATATAAATTATTAGACTCACATTTCATTGATGAAGTGAAAGCTCATACTGAATATGATGCTTTTATAAAGTTTTTTAATGTTTGTACAAAAAAATTTCATACGAATTATGATGATTGCGTTTTAGGTTTAATTGCCATAAGATGTAAGTATTTAAAAGATTTTCATTATGATGGAAAAAAATCTCCAGAAGTCGAATTTTCTCTGTATGTAAAGAATGTTGTGAAAAACTTTATGGAAATAAAGGAGTTAAATTTACAATGTTGTTTTGCGAACAACTTAAGAATATTGGTTGTTTGATATGAGAAACTTATATAGTTGATTCTACAAACTCGTGTATATCAAATATATTATTGACATATAATATATTTTCACATTATATAATTGAGTTCACGAAATCATGTATAGTATTGAATTGTTTTCTAAGCATAATACCTTGCCGTTCAATTTTTTTACTATTTCTTATCTTAAAAAAAACCATATTTGTTATATTAACAGTTATTTTATACAACTGTAATGCTCGCATTACGCTATATTCATAGTCTTTATTTGAGGGATACATTTGGTCTAATATAGTATAACGTTTTAATAATTTTACCATTATTTCTGTATTTCCCATATAAAATCCATTTGTAAAACCATCGCCTGGATTAACAGCAGTTACATACATAAGATTTTTATTTGTAATTGTATTTTTTACATTCTGAATATCTATTTTTGTTAATAAAAAATAATCGGGTCCACATACGATAGACGTATCATATTGGTCTTTCACTTTTTCCAGCATTTCACCTAATCTATATTCTGAATACATTTGGCGAGCTGAATTCTGAATAGCATTTGTGCCATAGTCAAATCTCATACGTAATATAGAACCGTTTACTTCTCCATATCTATTTTTAATGTCAATATCTGCGTTTTCTTGTAGTTCTTCTTCACAATACTTAATATTTTCTATAATATTCACATCATTTTGATTTATGGGTTGATTATCAATTAATGCGTCTTTTATATTTAAATTAAATACAAGAATATCTATATCAAATTCTGGTTTTAATTCTTCAGTTATCATTTCTTTAATTGATCTGTAAGTATATCTAATAGAACGTGGTATAACACCAAAAAAACATAACGCAATTTTTTTCTTGCTCATTAATTATAATAAAATTATTATATTTATATTTATGTTCAAACTTATATAAATCCTTTTCAATTTATATCACAATGCATATTCTCCTTATTAACGAATATAGTAAACCGCTTAAATTAAGTGAAAATAACGTTACAAATGATCCTATAAATATTATTTACCAATTTTATGTCGATAAAAATAGAACTAGGCATAAGGAATTACAACATTCTCTCATTTTCAATGTAAAAAATGAAAACGTTCAAAATATATATCTAATCAATGAAAGGGAATATAGTCCACAAGAGTTGGGTGTAAATTCACCTAAAATAAAACAAATTAATGTTGGTAAACGGTTAACATTTAAAGAAACTTTTGATACTATAGAAACTCACAATATTAAAGGTTATAATGTTATTATTAATGCGGATATTTATGTTGATAATACTATAGCCAATATACGAAAAACAGATATCAGTGAAACTAAATCTTGTATTGCTCTTCTCCGTTATGATGTGAATATGAGAAAGAAAACAGCAATGTTATTTCAATACCCAACTACAATGCGTTTAAAAGGATTACGTGGGGATTCACAAGATACTTGGATATTTCATTCAAACTATAACGTACAATCAACCCAACGATATATTTTTGACTTTCCATTTGGAAAAGCGGGTTGTGACAATAAATTAATTTATTTATTGAAAATTATAGGATACAATTTATATAATACACCACAATCAATCAAGACTTTCCATTTACATAATTCAAGTGTACGAAACTATAATGGTAGTGATAGAATTTCACCACCATATTATTCGTTGTTTCCGGATTGCGCAAAAATAGACAATACCGTAGCTCCATACAATTTCTCTGTGAATGATACTTTGCGAGAATATTTAGAAAATAAAATTGGATCAGATTCAAACTTTATAGTTCCTCGTCCTCAATGTGGACCAGAAAATATAGTAGGTATACATGGTTCTGATCCAGCATTTGTTCAATGTTTGAATTCGAACAATAAAAATATTATTCATACCTTGAAAAATAATGCTGGAATAAAGATATCGAATTCTCAAAGTTGTATGAAATATTCGCAAATGTTTTTAGATGCGTTTGATAACTCCGATATTCTTTGTATATGGGAACCATCGTTACAAAATCAAGGAACAATAGATATAACAAATAAATATAAAAACAAAACTCAAATCTGGTCAATCGTTTTTGATATTTTTCATTTTATTTTCTCGAACCCATGGACTCTTGCTCTCCGTGGAAAAAGAATTCTTATTATCAGCCCATTTGAAGATACTTTTAAACAACAATTTCCTATACGTGAACACATTTACGGGATTGATTTATTTCCGGATTGTACTTTTGTCACTATAAAACCACCGCAAACACAAGCAGATCAACCTTCTGAAGAATTCGATATAGAACTTGATCGCTTTTATAAAAAACTAGATACTATAAAAGATCAATACGACATCGCACTAGTATCCGCAGGAGGATATGGTAACTTAATATGTGGACACATTTACAAACAAAACAAATCCGCAATATATGTAGGTGGTGTATTACAAATGTATTTTGGTGTATACGGAGAAAGATGGGTTCGTGAAAGAAAAGACGTATTGGATTTATTTATGAATTCACATTGGAAACGCCCTAGTAGTTCAGAACGCCCTAAAAACCATACAAAAGTAGAAGGTTCTTGTTATTGGTAAATAAATATTCATTACTCTATTTATTTATCTCATTTATACAATTTTAGAACTATTTTCCAATTGAGTCAATCGTGCTTCCATACGATCCAGTCGAATTTGAATTTTTCCTAAAACAGATTCTATGGGAGATGAATGAATAGGAGATGTTTCAGATTCAGATCCATCCGTAGTTGGAACTATAGGAACATCCAAATCTCTTTGCCTTTGATATCGAGCAATTAATTCATCCATATTTTGAATGGCTTGGTCTTCTCCATCACCGACTGGTTCTTGAAACATATCAGTTGGATCTGGCAATTTTGGTTTCGCATTCATCGCTTCATATTGTTGTTGTTTATTTTCAAAATCTCGGTTTGTTTTCTCTAAAGGAGTTTCATAATAAGAATTTGTATTGGTTTGTGTATTATTCAATGAAGTAAACGAGGGAGTGAATTGTTGTGTTTGTTTCGTAATTTTATCCCAAAAAATAGAAATCGTTTTTTTATTCAAATCCTGTAATTCATATTTTGATAATTGAACCACATTTTTAGGAATTATATCATAAATTTCTCCTAAAGTTTCTTGGAAAATGTTTTGAGCTATATCTGGATGAACAGAATTCATATTGGGAAATCGATTAAATACATTCCATAATAATTCTTGATTTTGTTCTTCAATAAATTGATTCGACATTGTATTTTAAAGAATATTATAAAATACAATTTAAATTCATTGTGATGAATAATATTTTGGAATATTTCCTATAAAAATAGAATCTTTAGGAATTTCTGTATTCGATAAAAATTGAGAGAAAAATGGATATTCCAATTGGTTTTCTGGAAGATGATTATGTACGGTTCGTGAAATCATTTTATATAATTTGAAATTCGGATACCTTTCTTCCCCAGATCGTTTATATAATATGTTTTTACCATAATCATCATGACACCATCTATGTACTGTTTTTTGTGGTTCGGTCATATCTTTTTCAGCGGGAGGAACATCTTGATCAAATACAAAATCATACAAAGAACATCCTAGACGGCACAAATCAAAACTGAAATTCGGTTCAATTCTAGCTTTCGATTTATTAAAATATGGCTCACAATTATATTGACCATGAGCATCTCCACCGGGCGCAAAACTATCGCTACAAAAGGTTTCGTTTTGAAAACGATAAATACCTCTACCGAAATCTATAATTTTGAATATACGACCAAATGTAGGCACTTTGTAATGTTTTCCTTGGTATTCATATGAAATGTATTCTTTAGAGGTTTTTTTATACAATACATTGTTTGTATGTAAATCATTGTGAGTGAAAGAAAACGCTTGTTGATATATGATCAATGTAAATATGATCTGAATAAACGCACTTCCTATTTGTTGCTCGTTTAGACTCTCATTTTCCAATAATGAATCTAATGTTCCATCACATTTTTCTAAAGCAATCATTTGAACTGGAAAATTATACAAATAAGCATATAATTCCTCACTTTCATCTTGGTCCTCATCCTCCTCGCTCTTGTCATCATCTTCTTCGCTGTCATCATCTTCTTCGCTATCATCCTCTTCTTCATTATTATCTCCGTTTTCGGATTCTTCTTCATCCGAGCTATTCGATACTTCACTATTATCTGAGTCGGAACAAGAATCATCGGAGGTTTCAAACACTATATCTGTATCTAATTCTATACTTTCCACGGTTTCCGTTTTAGAATCGAGTTGAGATTCCTCATCATAGTCATCAATAATGTCTAACATAAGAGCATTTTCGTTTTCAATATGAATCGTTGGACGATTAGATTGTGTATTTTTTGACACGATTTTGTTCGATTGTAATGTTTCCATATGATAATAAATATTGTTCGTTTTCAAAAACTGATCAGAATCTTCTAAATATTCTATATCATCGTAAACATTATATTTGAATTCTCTCTCAATAACTACATTAGATCCAAAATAATCAATACAATTTATTATATCATGATGATGAAGCATTTGACTAGATAAGTAATTAAAAAAATTATCAATATAGGAAGCGTTGTTTATATCACATACTTTAGGCAAACATTCTAATCCATTATTAATAGAAGGTAATATAGAGATTTTAGAAATTTCTTTTTGATATTTCCCGATTAGAAAATGAATAGGATCTAATAATGGGGAATGTTTGATAAAAATATCCTTTTCGATTATATTTTGATGAATGTCGACAATTTGCCTCAAATTGTTCATTCTGTATTGTTGATTCAAAGAAATGTTATTTAGGTCAACTTTCACATTTTCAAAAAGCGAAGAATACAATGGATTATATCCTTGGTATTTAATAATATTGCCAGAAATGTCACAATTTGTATATACTCTATCAAGTACTGCCTCATAACCAAGATTAAACATGCTTATGATTTTTCCTAATAAATATTTTTAAAGTTCTAAACGCAACTTTAATGTTTTACGATAAAAACGTCTAAATATTTTTCTTTTAAATAGTATAACTCGAAAAACATATGACTCTAGCATTAAAAAAATTTGACATGCGCAGTATTACATTTCGTCCAAATGAAAACAAAGGACCGGTGATCGTTCTTATAGGTCGAAGAGATACTGGTAAAACATATTTAGTGAGAGACTTGTTATATTATCATCAAGATATACCAATCGGTACTGTAATTTCGGGAACAGAAGCAGGAAATGGTTTTTATTCCGCACATGTTCCTAAACTATTTATTCATGATGAATATAGCTCTGTCCTTATCGAAAATATATTGCGTCGTCAAAAAACGGTTCTCAAACAAATGAAAAAAGAAGTAGAAGAATACAAAAGAACGACCATAGACCCTCGTACATTTGTAATTTTAGATGATTGCTTATATGACAATTCATGGTCTAGGGATAAATTAATGCGGTTACTCTTCATGAATGGTCGTCATTGGAAAGTCATGTTAATTATTACTATGCAATATCCTTTAGGAATTCCACCAACACTTAGAACAAATATTGATTATGTATTTATTTTGAGAGAACCATATTTAACAAATCGAAAACGAATATGGGAAAACTTTGCGAGTATGTTTCCAACATTAGAATCATTTAGTAGTGTAATGGATCAAACCACCGAAAATTATGAATGTTTAGTAATAAATAACAATTCAAAATCCAATAAATTACAGGATCAAATTTTTTGGTATAAAGCTGAAAATCATGCGGCATTTCGTCTTGGATCAAAGGAATTTTGGGACATATCAAAAGATATGGGATCAGACGACGAAGATGAGGCGTATGATCCTAGTAAAGGAAAAAAACGATCATCTGGGAGTCAAATTACTGTAAAGAAAAATAAATGGTAAATTTACATATTTTAGGGATATAAAACATGTAATCAAAGGTTCCTGGAAAATTTGAAATTCTTCAAAGACTTAAAAACATGGAAGAAATCGAAACCATTTTCTGAGCTTTTTATTGTTGTCTTTTAAATCAATCATTTGAATACACAAAACGATAATCGTGTCAATAGAAGCAATAAGATTTTCTTTTTCCTGCTTATTAATGTAATCTTCACCATCAAATTTGTACAATATAAGCAATTGAAAAATACATTTCAATATAGTTCCTACATCCGATGCTTTGATTTTTGACTTTAATGCTTCATAAACAGTAAATAATTCTTGAACTAGACCAATAAGAGCAGGTAAATCTCTTGTATCTATTTTCTTATCTTTCATAATTTGAGTAAAGAAAGTTTCAATATTATCAAAATGCGTTTTATCAATTTTCTGAGCTTTTTCCAATAATTTTTTTACTTCTGGTGTCAATACAATTTCACCGTCCTCTACTTTTAGATAATCCATAATGATTTCTATTAGGTTCATTTCTTTTTTGGGTTTTAATGGCACGTCAACGAGTTTTTTCGTCTCTTCTACAGACTGAGTTGCTTCGGAAGTTTTTGGTGATTCTTCTACCAGCTTGGTTGTCTCAGATGTTTTCGGTTGTTCTTCTACAGGTGCGGGTGGGGCTTCTGTACTCATAGTATATTGTACTTCTATAAAAAAATTCCTAAAGGTATATGATAAAAAACGATGAACTTGAATACTATTATTAAAAATTGAATTAAATAGTTTTCACGTTTAAAATACAAGTAAATACTTAATAATGTCACAAAAGAAAAGGATACATCAAGATTATTCTTCATTGTCCGTAGACATAACAAATACTATTTCAAAAACCGAAAAAAAAAATAATGGTATCTATTTTACTCCACAAAGTACAATAAAACGCAATATAGAATTATTGTCACCCTACATAACATCTATTAAAACTGTATTAGAGCCATCATGTGGGTCTTGCGAATATATACAATATTTGTCTCAAATGTATCCAAATTTATCGATAAGTGGGATTGAATATAATAATACTATCTTTGATTCTATTCAACATTTGAAAAGCGAACGTATTCATCTCGAAAATTCGGATTTTCTCGATTCTAATAATGAAAATTCTTATGATTTGATTATTGGAAATCCACCATATTATGTAATGAAAAAGAGCGATGTACCAAAATCATACTATAAATACTTTGATGGACGTCCTAATATATTCATTTTGTTCATCATTAAATCGTTTTCTTGTCTTCGAAAAAATGGGATACTTAGTTTTATTTTACCGAAAAATTTCCTAAATAGTTTATATTATGACAAAACCCGGAAGTATATTTCAGAGCGTTTTCATATCATTCATATTTCTGAATGTAATGATCAATATATGGAGACCGCTCAAGATACTATCTTGTTTATAGTTCAAAAACGATCTTCCGAAAATAATAATCCATTCTTATTAAACTTAAGTACATATACTATATTTGCGGAACCAGTCAAAATTCAAAGATTACAAGAATTATACGAAAATTCTCTCACTCTGTCTAAATTGGGATTTGATGTGAAAGTAGGAACCGTTGTATGGAATGAATGTAAATCTATTTTAACAAATAATTCTCGAGACACATTGTTAATTTATAGTTCTGATATAAAAAACCATAAATTAGACATTCAGACGTATAATAATGTCGCAAAGAAAAACTATATACATAAAACTGGCAATACTGAACCAGTATTGGTGATCAACCGTGGATATGGTACAGGGGAGTATAAATTTGAATATTGTTTGATTGACATGTCACGAGAATATTTGATAGAAAACCATCTCATTTGTGTTGTACACAAACATTCTTTAGAAAGACCTAAATTAATGGAGCTATATAAACAGGTTACGAATTCATTTCAAAACGAAAAAACGAAAGAGTTTATTTCCTTATATTTCGGAAACAATGCGATAAATACAACGGAATTATGTGAAATATTGCCAATATATGTATGATATTTTCATTTTCACTTTATATCCACTATTTCATATATAATATGCGAAATAGTGTAATTTTTTTATAGAAACTTTGTTAAACGAATTACCAGTAAAGATTTGAAATGATTTAAAAATCAGGAACACCTGTAAATACTTGAGTTGTTTCTGACTTCAAGTGACTGGTATTAGTTAAAACTGAGACAAAATCATCTATACTGTTCTGATAATGAAAAAATATAAAAATAGAAACAAAAGAGGAGGCAAATACCATCACCAAATCACGCAAAATTTCTTTTAACGGTTTTAGATGCTTTTCAATATATTTCATTTCTAAAAACTTGATTATACCAAACAAAACGCATATCACTATTGTCATTAATAAAACCTTTTCCATAATCTATGATTCAATATATAATGGTAGAAAGCAAAATAATGTATTAATTCAACGCATTTATAGATCTTCAATTCCGTCTAAAGATACATGATCATCTGATTTTGCGGGGGCATCTAGATCAAATATATCATTCAATTTGACATCGTCGTCCATATGAATCTTTATTTTACCTAAATCTTCTTCAGTATCACTGTCTTCATCCATTTCATCTTCCATTTTTCGTCGTTCGTTGTTTTCTCGACTTATTTCTTCTAAACGTTCTATCGTCTTTGGTGCGTCTATAGTCGTACCATCTGATACAACATCTGTATCATTGAATGTCAACCTAGTTATAACTTTTTCTTCGTCTAAATTATTCACAGACAATACTGGTGGTAATTCTTCTACAGGCAATTCAATCTTTTCCTCGGATTTTTTTTCTATATTTTGTGAATCGTCTATTTTCTCGGGTTCTTGATCTTCAATAACTGGCTCTACTATAACCTCTTCTTCTTCTTCCATAGACTCGTCCATATATGCTTTAATAATGGATTCTGTTGGAATACTCTCTCGAATTGTGACTAAAATACATTCTTGTACAATGATTTCTAATTCACGTCTATTCTTTTGTATTTGTAAATCATTAATATTTCTTTCATATAGATAAATGTTGGAATATACCTTTCTGGCAACGTTAATGTATACTCTGTGAACAAAATGTCCTAGTTTAGGAATAGATATATCGATTTTTTTCTGCTTATTACCGACCCGAATACATGTAAGAACTTTTAATTGTATAATATGTACACAAGTAATTAGATCTTCCAAGTAATTACAACCACTGGTTTCCATAATACGTTTACATTCTTCATCAATGATAGTATTATTCCATTTTGGAATTCTTGCCAACATATTTTGGAAAGTCATTAAATATTTTGATTGTTCATTGCTTTGTTCGCACATGTTCCATGCTTCTTTGAATATAGAATCCATTCCTCCTGTTACCAATGGAGTTAAAATAGAGACTAATCGACCACACCATTCATTTTTTGATTCGTATAAATTAGAAACAACAAAGTCGTCCATGAATATATTTAGTATCCAATAATATGAGTTTATATTATATTTTTTAGAAAAAACAAATAATAGTAGATTTTATATAGCTATGAAATTTGAAAGTATACCCAATCAACTTTTTAGTTTTAAATTTAATAATGATAGAGAAGAAAAAGCATACTATGATGTTGTTGTAACTATAAATACTATTAGAGAAGATAAATATTACGAAATTAAATATCAGTACTTATTTCGAAAAGACACGTATGAAGATCCTAAATATATTAAACACTATAAAACGGTTATGCATCCATTTTATTTAAGAGGTGGGTTAACACAATATAATTGCGTTGGAGATAGTGATAATATTTCTGGAGCGATGGTGTATAAAAACCCTATTACAACCTCTATGATTCGTTTATTATCTATGACAGATTCTGAATTACAAGAACATTGTGGACATTTCTCTACACAAAAATACCGTCAAAATATAATGATCAGTCTTTGTTATTTATAGGCATTTTCAATAAAAATGTATCTCAGAATGTTACATGTGGAACCTTAACAAATAATAAAAAAGTTTGTGGAAAAAGCAAAATACCATAAAGAATTTACAAATATAACTGGAATCATGACAGATATTTCCTGTTGCGAAACTGATGCAAATTCTCATCAAACAATTGTTTTCGTTGATGTTATCTTATCTTCCATTTTATTCTCTTTAGAATAAATATGTAATTATATATATGAGTCAGGATTATAAATATGAATATAATGTCGTGATGAAGACGGATGATGATGTAAGAGAAGAAAAAATAACTCTTCTACAAATTGTTGAAAAGATATTTAGTGATGAAATGAGTAAATCTCTGGAAAAAATATATCCAATAAATAGCGGATATTATCAAGCGAATCAAAATATTTGTTGTGATGAATCGGATGAAAATGATATCATAACTATGGGTGATATTATTATAAAAGATGAAAAATTTAATATGTTAAACCTTAAAGATATATATATTGTTTTAGTTTACTGTTATTATTCGTTACGTTTGAATGAACAAACTACAAATTGGTTAAGTTTCGGTATCATAAAACACGAACTTCATAATAAAGATTTAGCAAAGTTATTAATTAATCATATAACATATAAATCTGATAATTATCCTTATGCTAAAATAAGGAGAGGTCTTTTGGGAATGAAAAATGGAGGAAAACGTATAATGTCTAGTCGTCGAAAATCCAAACGAAAATCCAAACGAAAATCCAAACGAAAATCCAAAAGCAGATCGTACCGCAAAAAACGTAATTGATGCGTTGAAACTATTTTATCACCAATTGCGCATTAAGAGATTATATTCG
>Ga0213869_10000086_pt1 | contig 72737 bp, 57 predicted proteins | sample PICome_10_FD_160083 | JGI IMG/M metagenome (GOLD analysis project Ga0213869, IMG submission 160083) | Coastal seawater microbial communities near Pivers Island, North Carolina, United States - PICO132 | ecosystem: Environmental > Aquatic > Marine > Coastal | place: USA: North Carolina... | reverse complement strand
AGTCATCATCAACTCTAACGATCGAAGGATCTGGGTAGCCACCATTAATTATTGGATTAACAAAAGTGTCTTGAGAAAAATTATTATTTAAAAAAAATAAAAAAATAAAAAAAGTATATATAAATGGTTTCATATTCAAAAGTGAATAAAAAAAAATGGATTATCAAGTTGATAACCCATTTTTTTAATTAATCAAAACTAAACTTAATTAACAGTTAAAGTATATGTGCCATTAACAGTATCTAAGGTCATATCGTAAGTTCCAGCCGTAACAGCTATATTGGCTCCATTAGCTTCATAAGTTCCATCAGCTCCATTATCACCAACGTTTACGCCCCATGCATCATCCTGTCTAAATTTAATTTCTCCATCAGTTAAAACTACATCTTTAACTATATAGACACCATCATTACAAGGATCTGGCATTAATTTTACATCTTCAGCTGCTCCCCAACCGTTTAAAGTCGCACTACCAACAACACCCCACACAGTTCCTGCAGGTGTAATAGTTATAGTGAAATTAACAGCATCAAAATCAATAATATAATGACCAGCAGAAATAGTAATATTTGCTCCATTTTGCTCTAAAGTCCCATCAGCTCCGTTATCTCCATAATTAAGTCCCCATGCATTGTCTTCACGAATCTTGAATTCTCCGTCATACAAAGTTGCAACAGCTCTAAACATTCCGTCTTGACCATTACTTAAAAACGGAACATCATTTCCAGCAGCAAATCCTCTATTTGTTCCACCCCATCCATTAACAGCACTTCCGACAAGTCCCCAATTACTTAGAGCAGCATCCGTACAAGCTCCAACATTTTCAAGAACTTCAATATTCATTGAGGCTGTTTTAGAAACAGTTGATGATTGATTTGCACCAGAGGAGGAAGTTCCTGCATAAGCAGTGACTCTTGCATAAACCATTCCTGTATTATTTGGAGAACCATCACTAAAAGTTGTACTAGGATCATCGTCTAAACCTAAAGTTTCAGCAAATTCAAGCATTGAGCTAACTTTTAATCCTAAATGATTATTAGAAGTATCTCCTGAACTCATGTCTATAGTAGAAAAATCACTGTTTGTAGATATATCAACAACATAAGTTACAGTGGTGGGCGCATCAAAATCTGGAGCATTCCAAACTAACCGTTCTGAAATATTATTTGATGTTTGTTGAGATATTTTATAAACATCTTGAAATTCATTTTGAAATTTAACCTCTTTCTGGTTTATAGCAGTAAAGATTAAATAGTCTTCTTTTTCACAAGAAGAAATATTTACAATTAAAAATGTAAATAATAATAGTTTACTAAATTTTAATATAGTTTTCATAATTAATAATTTGGATTTTGTGTTAAGTTAGTATTCACTAGAAGCACGGCTTCCGGAATAGGGAAAATTCTTCTGTAATCGTCAGAAGCTTTACCTTGTGCAGCTCCTGCTTTAAATGGCCACATGTAATTTGATGTAACAAATTTATTATGTCTTATTAAATCTGATCTTCTTTGTCCTTCCCAGTACAATTCTCTTGATCTTTCATCTAAAACAAAATCAGATGTTAAATCAGAACTTGTAATAGTTGGAGCACCAGCCCTAGATCTTAATTGATTAATAAGATCAGTTGCAGTAGCTAAACTACCTCCACCACCTTTTACAGCAGCTTCAGCATAATTTAGGTAAACTTCTGCTAATCTAATTATTGATAAATCTGTATCTACATGATTTCCTGATGAATCAGAACCAGCAGCGCCAGTTATATCTACGTTTCTAAACTTAGTAACTCCATATCCTTCTTTAAATGGAGCAACCTTTTCCATCTCATAATTTTGACCGTCAGTATGAAACATTGCTCTAGAATCTGACCATGCAATTGGATGACCGTCTCCGTTAGAAGCTGTAATAGAATATTCAAATTTGTCTACTAAAGCTTTGGTTGTTCTAAGTCCACCCCATCCTCCGTTAACTCCGAAGATTGAAGGATCCATTGAACCACCTATTGGTGCATGAACCATAAAAGTACCTCCACCCCATGTTTGACTATTTAATCCATCAAATTGAACAACAAATATAAACTCATTTTGAGCTCCATTTGTATTATTGTCAGCTAGGAATAATTCATCATATGCTGAACCATTTCCGTTACCATCACTTGTATTTAAAGAATAAGAACTTGAAATAACTTTTTCAGCATTTGCAATAACTTGAGAACTCATATCAGAACCAATATATACTGGTGCATTTAAATATAATCTGGAAAGTAGTGCCCAAGCTGCTACTTTATCAACCCTACCATATTCATTAGATCTGGAATCTGCAAGTAGCGAACTAAGTTCATTAAGCTCCGTTTCTATAAAAGAGAAAATCTCTTGTCTGTTACTTTGCTCAGGAAGTTCAGAAGTTAACTGTGTAACTAAAGGAACATTTGCATACATGTCTATAAGTTGTAAATATGCATAAGCTCTTAAAAACCTAGCTTCAGCAACAAAATATGCAGCATCTGTACTAGTTGAAGCTAAATCTGCAGCATTTTCAATAAATGAATTAGAAAAAGATACAACCTGTGCTAACCTAAAATACATTCCTTGAGTCCATGGATTATTTATGTCCCAAGACATTTCATGAATATTAGGCAGCCCTGGGTCACCCCATCCAACAACAGCTTCATCTGTACTACAAACATTTAAAGTATATAGAATCCTAGTATATTGAGAAAATCCTTCATCAATTAAACTTGGATCTATATCTGGATTGCCATCTGGACCGGACTGGCCAGTTATAGCTAAACTTGCATATATTTTAGCAAGTGCTCCTTTTGCAGAATCAACATCCTTAAAAACATCTATTTCTGTAAATAAATCAGGATCAGTTGGATCTTGATCCAAATCAGCATGACACGAAACTAGTATCAAAGATGATAATGTGAATAAATAAAATATTTTTTTCATAATATTAGTTTAAAAGTTAATATCAAGACCTAATGCAATAGCTCTTGACCTTGGATAAAAATTACTATCAATACCACCTGTTATTTCAGGATCTACTCCGTCATATTCTGTAATGGTAAGCAGGTTATCTGCACTTATATATAATCTCATTGGATTATTGTCTATTACATTATCGACTGTCCAGCCTAATGTAACATTGTCTAGTTTAAAAAAGGAAGCGTTTTGAATGTAATGATCACTAACTCCATTTTTATCAGAAAAGTATAAGAATCCAGTATCAAGATAAGACGTGTGAACATTTGACAACCTTCCTAAATTCCATATTTGATTTTCATTAGAAGCAGCAGCCATTCTATTAGAACTATAGTTTCCTAAACTAGCCCTAGAAGCCATGCTTAAATCAAAATCTTTATATGTAATAGAAGCTGATAAACCCATTAATACATCAGCGTATGGGTCTTTATAAAAGTATCTGTCATCATTATTGATTCTTCCATCACCATTTAAATCAGCATAAGAACCTTCGATTGGTCTACCTTTATGATCATATATTTGTTTATAAACATAATATGAATATGGTGATTTCCCAGTTTCATGTCTTTGTAAAAATGCACCAAAACCAATTCCACCAACATTTTGTTCATTATCAAGTCTAGTGATTTTATTATCATTTATAGACACATTATAGTTTATATCAAATTTTAAATCGTCAGATTCAAATAAAGTAGAATTAAGTTGAAATTCAACTCCTTTATTTTCCATATCTCCGATATTAGCATCTATAGTTGTACCAAAATTTGTAAATGGATCGATAACAGCTGTAGCAATTAAATCATTAGTCTTTTTGACATATGCATTTAATGAACCGTTTAACTTTAAGTCAGAAAATGTAAAATCAATACCAAAATTAGTGGTTTGGCCAACTTCCCATCTTAAATTCTTATTAATTGGCGCAGGTCTGTAAGTTGAATAGAACGAATTTCCAAAACCGTATTTAGCTTGAGAATCACTGCTAACATATCTAGTTAAAAAATTATAGTCACCTAGTCCATTTACATTTCCAACTTCTCCGAAACCAACTCTAAACTTTAATTTATCAACTCCATCATCATAGAAGTTCCAGGCTAAAGCAGCAGAAAAAAACTGTCCCCATCTGTCACTTGAAGGTAATTTTGAGGAAGCATCTGCCCTTAAGGTTGCCGTAAGCAAATATTTTTCATCAAATGAATAGTTAACTCTACCAAAATAAGAAAGTAGTACATTTTTCGAGGTATCTATAAATGAATTATTTGTTGAAGAACCAGAGTTGACCGAACCGTCTGGGTTTAAATATTCAACCGAAGCTGTACTTGAGTTATCATATTCAAAACTTTGATAAGAATGACCTGCAGTTACAGAAAGATTTGATTTTCCAGATTCTAAAGCGTAGTTTAAATAAGCATCAAACAATAAGTTAGTTGTTTCATTTGAATACATATTGTTGCTTCCGTTAAATCCTGCTGCGTCAGTCGGCATGTTTTTATCCTGAGAACTGAAACCTTCCCCCTTGGAATTATCATATCCAGCATTTACAGTAGCAATTAATCCATCAATTGGAAGATCGTAGTCTAACTTTAAATTAGTAATAATTCTATCAACAGTAGACTCATCGTCGCTTAAATTTAATAAGGCAAGTGGATTAGTTGGAGATAATGCTAATTTTTTTCCAGTTGAATCAAGCCATGTATAATATCCTCCATAATTTGAAGAAGATCCGAAAACAGGTTTAGTTGGATCAAAAAATACAGCTGAACCAATTGCTCCTCTATTTGCAAAATCATTTTCACTTCTAACAAATCTTACATTAACATTAGCTCTTAAATCACCATCTAATAATGACGGAGCTATATTAAAAGATCCTGTCATTCTGTTAAAATTGTCACCCATTAAAATACCATCTTGATCGGTGTATCCTAAAGATGCTCTAAAAGGCATATTTAAAAGTCCTCCAGAAACTGAAAAACTATTATTTTGAGCTCTAGCTGTTTCATATATTTCTTTTTGCCAATCTGTATCATTTGATCCAAGTCTAGAAATATAATCTGAAACTCCAGTAGCTTGAACTGCGTATTTAAATTGTGTTGCATTTAATACATCTACAAAATCGATTGGTGTAAAAGAAGAAGATCTTGAACTAAAATTAAACTTAAGTTCTCCAGTCTTACCTTTTTTTGTAGTAATTAATACTACACCATTTGCAGCTCTTGATCCATAAATAGCTGTAGCAGAAGCATCTTTTAAAATACTTATAGCTTCGATGTCAGCAGGGTTAATTGCGTTCAGCGGACTTCTTGATCCACCAACACCACCTGAGTCTAAAGGAATTCCATCTACAACATATAATGGATTAGAATTTAAGTTCAAAGAACCAATTCCTCTAATAAGAACATTGGAATCATCTCCAGGGGCACCACTATTTGAAACAATAGAGACACCTGCAACTTTTCCTCTAATAAGTTGTTGAGGAGAAACCACAGATCCTTTTGCAAAGTTCTTTTCAGTGACTAAATCTACAGCACCAGTTAAATCTTTCTTTCTAACTGTTCCATACCCAATCACTACGACCTCGTCTAACTCAGAGTCAGATTCTGTCATTTTTACATCTTGATTTGCTCCATTTACAGTTAATTCAACACTATCGTATCCGATATAAGAAAAAACTAAAATTTGACCATTATCAACATTGATTTGATAATTACCGTCAAAATCACTAGAAACTCCAATATTTGTTCCCTGTATAATTACATTAACACCAGGTAAAGGAGTACCTGAACTATCTGTAATTAAACCCGAAACGCTTTGTTGTGCAAAAGCCCCTAATGAAAGGAAAAGCAAAAAAAGAATTTGAATTTGTTTTAAAAATTTCATCATATTTTTGATTTTTATTTGGTTAAAAAATCTACTTCTCATTCACTAAATTAAATTAATTTATCACCATGACCAAGCAAGTTTAACTTATATATTAACTATAACGTTATAGCTATAGAACTATAACGTTATAGTGTTAATAACTTTATTTTTTATCAATTAAACAAAATATACTGATTATCTTTGAATATAATTTAATATTTAGTTTTTAATTTTATCAAAATGATAAGACGTATAACTCTTAAAGAAATTGCAAACGAACTAAATGTTTCTATTTCAACGGTCTCTAAATCTTTAAAAGATAGTCACGAAATAGGTGTTGAAACAAGACAAAAAATTAAGGCTTTTGCAAAGGCACACAATTATAGACCTAATAACATTGCTTTAAGTTTAAAAAACAGAAAAACTAAAACAATTGGTGTTATAATTCCTGAAATTGTTCACCATTTTTTTTCAATTATAATTAATAGTATTGAAAAATTTTCAACTGAAAATGGGTATAATGTTATTATTGCTGTTTCGAATGAATCTTTTGAAAAAGAAGTCTTAAATATGGAAACTCTTGCCAATGGACATATTGATGGTATCATAATGTCAATTGCTAAGGAAACATTAAAAAAACAAGATTTTCACCATATTAAAGAAACTATTGATTTAGGAATTCCAGTTGTATTATTTGATAGGGTTATTAATGACGTAAAATGTGATAAAGTTGTTGTAAATGACAAGCAGGCTGCAAAAGAAGCAACTCAAGCACTAATTGATGATAAAAGAAATAATATTCTCCTTATAACATCTGAGGACTATGTAAGTGTTGGGAACCTTAGAACAGAAGGATATTTAGAAGCATTAAAAGATAATGATATTTTTCCTGATAGTGATTTAATTATTAAAGTTAAAGACAAAAAAGGAAGTCAATTAGAAATGTCTTTTTTAGAAAATGAATTAGAAAAGATTCTTAAACTAAAGAAAGTAGATGCGATATTGGGGGTAAATGAAATTTATGCAGGTTCGGCATTAAAAGTTCTTAAAAAGATTAAGATTAAAGTTCCCAATCAAATTGCAATTATATCATTTACTGATGGAGTAATTTCAAGATATTCCTCTCCTTCTCTGTCCACAATTAGTCAGCATGGAGAAATAATAGGAGAAAGAGCTGCTAAACTTTTAATAAATAAATTAACAGGAAAAACTAACAGTAACGAACACAAAACAGAAATCATTAATTGCTCATTAATCAAGAGAGAATCCTCATAATTTAACTATAAAATCTACTATAACGTTATAGTAGATTTTTTAATTAATTATAGTCATAATTTTAAAAAAACAATATATTAGCATCACAAAATTATAAATCTACTTCTCAATTAATTTATAGTTTTGATTTATTTAAAACGTCCTTTTAGGTCTATCATTCCATCTATAAATTCATAATATTTAATAGACGTTTGTCTATGTCTTATATATAAAAATAGTATGAAAAAGAAATTAGGTTTTTGGGAAATATGGAATATGAGTTTTGGATTCTTAGGAATTCAATTCGGATTTGCTTTACAAGGTGGATTTATGTCTAGAATTTTTCAAACTTTAGGCGTTGAAGAAGCCAGCATCCCTCTTTTGTGGATAGCAGCACCACTAACAGGTTTAATTGTTCAACCAATAATAGGTTATCTAAGCGATAACACCTGGCATTCCGTTCTTGGTAGAAGAAAACCTTATTTTCTAATCGGTGCCATACTTAGTTCTGTGACTTTATTTTTTGTTCCTTATTCATCAACATTGTGGATGGCTGCTGGATTTTTATGGATTCTTGATGCATCTATAAACATAAGCATGGAGCCATTTAGAGCTCTTGTAGCTGATAAGCTTCCAGATTCACAAAGATCATATGGATTTGTAACTCAAACTTTAATAATAGGTATTGGAACATGGATTGCTAGCAACTTACCTTATTTTGTCAGTAGTTTAGGTGTAAGTGATGTAGCTGAACCTGGTGTAATTCCAGATTCCGTAAAACTTGCATTTGCAATTGGAGCATTTGTTTTCCTCACATCAATACTTTACACAATTTTTACGACAAAAGAATACCCTCCAAAAGACTTGAAGAAATTTAGACAAAAACAAAATAGAAGTTTCAAATCTATGTTAAATGAATTCACCAAACATTTCATTGATATGCCATTAACAATGAAAAAACTAGGTTTAATTCAGTTTTTCAGTTGGTTTGCATTTTTTACAATGTGGAGTATGGCAAATCCAGCCATAACGGAACATGTATTCAATGCCCCTATACCAATAATGAGTGATTTCGACTTGTCAAATAAAGTTGAATTAGCTCAATATAATTTAGAAAATTTAAATTTTCAAAAAGCTTCAAATCTTACCGGATCTTATATGGGATCATATGGGCTATCCTCAATGTTATTTGCATTAATATTAACACTATATACTTCAAAAAAAATAATAAACAGAAAAAAAATACACCTTTGGTCCTTAATAGCAGGTGGAATTGGTTTTATATCAATGTACTTTATCTCAAATCACAACCTATTACTCATTTCTTTTAGTTTAATCGGAATATCCTGGGGAAGTATTTTGTCTATGCCTTATGCTATGTTGTCAAGTTCTGTAAAAGAGGAAAGTATGGGGACTAGCATGGGTATTTTTAATATGTTTATTGTAATACCTCAAATAATTGCGGCCATTGGAGGGATAAATTTATTAACCAACTTAATTGGAGATAAAGTAATATTTTCAATGGTAGTTGCAGGTTTATCCTTAATTATTGCTGGATTATTGAATTTACTAATAAACGATAAAAAAACAATTAGTTATTAGTATGAAAACTTTACCAACTTTTATATTTGATTTAGATGGTGTTATTACAAATACTGAAGATTATCATTTTGATGCATGGAAATCAATTTGTATCAAATTAAACTATGATCTAAGTCCTGAGAAAAACGAAGAATTAAAAGGTGTAAGCAGATCTGAATGTTTAGAAAAAATTTTAAAATGGGCTAATCAAAGTCTTGATTCAAAAGAATTCAAGAAGCTTTTAAATACAAAAAACGAACTCTATTTAAAAAAAATATCTAACATAGACTCATCAAATATTATTGAAGGTGTCGATGACTTCATTAAAAAGGCAAAACATAGAAACCATACAATTGCACTTTATTCATCTAGTAAAAATGCCAAATTTATATTACGTAAACTAAACCTTTACTCATACTTTGATGCTATTGTTGACGGAAATAGTGTAAAAGCATCTAAGCCAGATCCAGAGGGGTTTATATTAGCTTCTAAGCTAACAAAATCAAATCCAGAAGATTGTGTAGTATTTGAAGACTCCGAAGCTGGAATAATTGCAGGAAATAAAATAAATATGACAACTATTGGAATAGGTGTTTCTAATAAATTAGAAATTGCAGATAAAGTTTATAAAAGGTTTGAGGAAATAAAATTAAAAGAATTTTAATAATGCTTGAAAATAAATACGTTCTAGATCCTTGGTCAATAATTGAAAATAAATTCGATTCAACTAAAATGATTGATTCTGAAAGTATTTTTAGTTTAGGAAATGGAAAAATTGGACAAAGAGGAAATTTTGAGGAAGATTTTTCTAATGATAAAACAATAGGAAACTATATTAGTGGAATATATTATCGTGATAAGACAAAAGTAGGTTGGTGGAAAAAAGGATATCCAGAATATTTCGCGAAAATGGTAAATTGTCCAAACTGGAACAAAATTAGAATTTCAATAAACAAGGAAATTTTAGATTTAAACAAATGTAAAGTTCTTTCATATAAAAGAGAATTAAATATGAAAGAAGGATGGTGTGAAAGAAAAGCTTTAGTTCTAACAAATAGCTCTATAAAAATTGAAATCCAATCTAAAAAATTCATTTCATTAAAAAGAGTAAATATTGGTGCTATAAATTATAAAATAAAAGTATTTGATAACGATATTAATATTGAAATTTTACCTTGTATTGATATAAGTACAAGAAATAATGATTCTAACTGGAATGAACCATTTTTAGAAACAACCGATTCAATTACAAAAAATAATTTAAGTATTGTAAATTCTAAGGTTATCAATTCAGAATTTGAAATATCAACTTTTTCTAATACAATTCACTATCTAAATAATAAAAAGATTGATGGAAATTATATTAAAAGTGATGATAAGAGTTTAATAGGATCTAAAACAGATTTTATTCTTAATAAAAATGACGAATTGACTATTTTTAAAATTGGAGGATATGTAAATTCTAATGATTCTGAAAAAAAAGATTTTATTAACATAATCGATAAAGAAAGTAAAAATGCATTAAAAAAAGGATTTATTGATTTATGTAAAGAAAACGCTGTAGAATGGAACAAAATATGGCGAGATTCCGATGTAATAATAAACGGGGATGTTAAGTCTCAACAAGCAATTAGATTCAATATTTTTCATTTAAATCAAACTTTTAATGGAAATGACCCTAGTTTAAATATTGGTCCAAAAGGTTTTACAGGTGAAAAATACGGAGGGGTAACATACTGGGATACTGAAGCATATTGTGTGCCTTTTTACCTAGGAACCAAGGATTCAATTGTTGCTAAAAATCTACTCAACCAGCGCTATAAACAGCTTAACAATGCTATCAAAAATGCAGAAAAAATAGGATTAAACAATGGAGCTGCTCTTTATCCAATGGTAACTGTTAACGGCGAAGAATGTCATAACGAATGGGAAATTACATTTGAAGAAATTCATAGAAATGCAGCAATCGCACAAGCAATTAAAAAATATATAAATTCTACTGAGGATTATGGTTTCTTAGAAAATAAGGGTATAAAAATATTAATTGCTATTTCAAGATTCTGGAAACAAAGAGTAAACTTTTCTAAAGCATTAAATAAATATGTAATTCTTGGTGTTACAGGTCCAAATGAATATGAAAATAATATTGACAATAATTGGTACACTAATTATAGTGCGAGATGGTGTTTAGAATATACAATTGAACAACTTTCAGAAATCGCAAATAGAGCAAACGTTAGTAATGAATTTATTTTAAAAACAAACAACTTAACTACAAATGAAATTTCAAGCTGGAAAAAAATTATTAAAAACATGTATCTACCATTTTCAAAAGATTTAAATGTATTTATTCAAAATGACGGTTTTTTAAATAAAGATTTACAACCAATTAATAGTATTCCAACAAATCAAAGACCTATTAATCAAAATTGGTCATGGGATAAAATTCTTAGATCTCCATATATTAAACAGGCAGATGTATTACAAGGGTTCTATTTTTTCGAAGATCATTTTTCTAAATCAGAATTAGAAAGTAATTTTAATTATTATGAACAATTTACAGTTCACGAATCCTCACTTTCAGCGTGCATACATAGTGTTTTAGCCTCAAGAATTAATAATACTGAAAAGGCATACGATTATTACATTAGAGCTAGTAGGCTGGATTTAGATGACTATAATAAAGAAATTAAACAAGGCTTACATATAACCTCAATGGGCGGTTCATGGATGAGTATTATCGAAGGATTTGCTGGTGTTAAAATATTTGAAAACAAACTTTATTTGAACACAAATATTCCAGAAAAATGGGACAATTATAGTTTTAAACTTAATATTAAAAACAGAAAAATTAATGTGTTAATTAACAAAAATGAAACTAAAATAAATTTATTAAGTGGAGAAAAAATTGATATTATGTTAAATAACCAAGAAATAACAATTTATCCTAAAACAATTAAAATTAATTAAAAATGAAAAAATTATTACTTTTTATAACTCTTTTAAGTGTTTCATGCCAAAACAATAATAAATCTTTTCCTATTGATAATATTGAAAACGGAGTGATTTATGAAGTAAATATTAGGCAATATTCTAAGACTGGTAATTTTGATGATTTTACTAAAGACATTCACAAACTAAAAGATTTAGGAGTAAAAATAATATGGCTTATGCCTATTCACCCTATATCAAAAATTAAAAGAAAAGGAACACTTGGAAGTTATTATTCTATTTCAGATTACAAAGAAGTAAATCCAGAATTCGGAAGTAAAAAAGATCTTGACGAATTAATTGCAGAAGCACATAAAAACGATATGTTAGTAATTCTTGATTGGGTAGCAAATCATACAGGCTGGGATCATGATTGGATAAATACAAACCCAGAATATTATACAAAAGACAGTAATGGAGAGATTACAGACCCAATTAATCCCGACACTGGTCAATCATGGGGTTGGACAGATGTAGCTGATCTTAATTTTGATAATATGGAGATGCAGAATGAAATGATTGAAGCAATGGAATACTGGGTAAAAGAACACGATATTGATGGATATAGACTAGATGCTGCACACAGTTGCCCTCCTTCCTTCTGGAAAAAATCTATAGATAGGCTTAAAAACATAAAAAATGTTTTAATGTTGGCAGAATCAGATGGATACCATCCTGGTGGATTTGAGCTTATTGAAATGTTTGATATGAGTTATAATTGGTCTGGACATCACGTATTAAATAACATATATAAAAAAGAAAACAACTCTGATGATTTAATAGAAAATATTAATAGAAATATAAATGACTACAGCTCAGATCATATTTTAATGAACTTTACATCCAATCATGATGAGAATACTTGGGCTGGAACAGTTTTCGACAGATATGGAAAAGGAGCTAAAACATTTGGAGCACTCACCTACTTTCTCCCTGGAATGCCTCTGATTTACAATGGACAGGAATATGGTTTAGAAAAAAGATTAGAATTTTTCGAAAAAGATTTTATACCAAAAAACAAATCTGATTTTTATGACTTTTATTCAAATTTGAACCTAATAAAGAAAGAAAATAATTTATTAAATATTGACTCAAAAGTTAAATTTGAAGTAATTGAAATAGAAAATAAAAATATAGTATGCTTTAAAAGATCTAAAGCAAATGAATCAATATACTTCATTGCAAATCTTTCAGATGAAATATTAGAATTTAAAACTGGAATCAAAGGAAATTTTCAAAGTATAATTAAAAAAACTAACTATACATTAGAAAGCAATACCCTTAAAGGGTGGGAGTTTCATATTTTAAAATAAAGCTATTTTTGGTTTAATAATTTATTTAAAACAATAATATCATCTTTAGATGTTAGGTCAGGAACGTGTTCTTCAAATGGTATTCCATAAACAGAACTTGGTTGATCTTTAGCTAAGTTCAAAACAGCAGTTGGCAATTCTTTTTCGTTTCTTAATACATCAAAAGGACAATTTTTTAAATAATCATAAAAAACTGAGCCATTAAATTTAAAAAGATTCATGCTTACTCTGATTTTTCCGCCATTATCTTTGAATAAATCAAAGTCTTTCGTTGTTGGTTTTTCTAAAATATTAACTAAATATCCGTTTTTATTAAGCTTTAAAATTGAAAATGAACTTACTTTTGCTGAACTAAAATTTAAAAAACTTTTATCATAAGAAATAAAGGCATTAGAGAAGGAGGTAGACCTAATACTTCTAAGTGCTTTTGCTGAGTACAAATTATCACTATTACAAACACAGAAATTTGAGGATTTTAGTATTGGAAATTGAGTAATAGCCTGAAACAATGCATCGGCAGTTCCGGAGGGTTTTAGCTTGTTTTTTTCAAGATATTGAACTGCAAATTCAATATCTAAACCATCATATTTATTTTCATCAAAATAGCTTTTAAAGCTATCAGAATTTTGTCCAATTACTAAATAAATGACTTTAAACCCTGCTATCTTAGCATTAATTAATAAATAATGAATTAAAGGCCTACCGTTTTTATCTATTCCAATTAATCCTTTATCTCTACTATTGGCTTGTTCAATTGAACGTTTGCTTAAATTTTTGCTTGAAACTGATTTTTTCATTCTGGATGAAAGACCAGCTGCCAAAATGATTAAAGAATCATTAATCATAATTTAAGTTATTATATTAAGTGGAGCTGTTTTTTTCCAATTTCCTCTTGTAAAATCCGGAAATTCTTGTGGCATTCCGTCCTCATTAATTGACTTTCCACTCAAAGGGGTTACAGCGCTCCAAAAGCATCCTTCATATACATTTTGATCAAGCGGTAAACCTTTTTGCAAACATTCTACAATTCGATACATCATTATACCATCCATACCGCCATGCCCTGATTTTTTTGTTTTAGAATTTAATCTTTTATATAAAGGATGATCATATTTTTCATATAATAATTCTAAATCTTTTCCTTGAATCCATGAGTGATGATCTTTAGAAACTCCTTCAAAACCACTTTCTAGAGCAACTCTTGTTGGAAAACCTGTAAGCGTACCTTTTGAGCCTTGAATTAAATTATGTCTAGTATATGGCCTAGGACTTGTTTCATCCCATTGAACTAGGATTGTTCTTCCTAAATTTGTTTTTATAATTGAAGTGTTTAAATCTCCATTGTTGTAGTTTAATTTATTCCATTTATGATCTTTATCAAAATTCTTATTAGCATATAATTTTCTTCCTATAGCAGGTGTTGAGTACGAAACAATTGTTTTAAAATTATCCTCTTTTCTAGCTATATTCATATATTGAGCTACAGGGCCAAGCCCATGAGTTGGATATAAATTACCATTTCCTTCAGCATAATGATTTGTTCTCCATGACCCTGTTCCTCTTTCTTCTTGATTCATTTGAAACCTAAGTTCATGAATATACGCAGCTTCTGCATGTAAGAGGTCACCAATAACGCCTTTCCTGCACATATTTAAATACATTAATTCTTCTCTTCCATAATTAACATTTTCCATCATCATACAATGTTTCTGAGTTTTTTCAGATGTATTAACAATATCCCACATTTCACTGGTGCTTATCGCAAGAGGAACTTCACAAAATGCATGAGCCCCATCAAGCATGGTTTGAATAACCATAGGGGCGTGATTTTTCCAATTTGTACAAATAAAAACTATATCAGGTTTGGTTTCTTTTAGCATTGTTTTCCAAATGTTTTCACTTCCCCAATATAACTTGACGTTATTTGAACTTTTATTATAATTCTTAAGTCTTGTTGATTCTCTTTTTACATTATCTTCATACAAATCACACAAAGCTACTACTTGCGTATTATTTAAGGTTGAAAAATTTTTTAAATGACCTGGCCCTCTTGCGCCAAGTCCAATAAACGCTGCTTTAACATTTTCCAAAGGTTTATCAAAAAAATCACCCATATACTTTCCAGGAGATGGCTTAGACATATTCTCTTGACAACTAATACTCAGAGTAGAAGCAGCAACAGCACCGAGTGTTGATTTTTTTAAAAAATTTCTTCTGTTATAATTTTTCATTTTTTATATGTTTTTCCCAATTCCAAGAAGATAAAAGAGCATCCTCAATTGAGTGTTTCGATTTCCAATTTAATAATTCATTTGCTTTAGAAACATCAGCAAAACATTTTGCAATATCTCCCTTTCTACGTTCTCCAATTCTAAAATTCAATTTCTTTCCGCTAACAGATTCAAAACAACTAATTAGTTCTAAAACAGAAGTTCCTTTACCTGTTCCAATATTAAAAGCATCGTAATAATTTTTACTAAATTCCTTAATAAGTTTTTCTAAAGATTTTATGTGAGCTTTTGCTAAATCTACAACATGAATATAATCTCTTATGCAAGAACCATCTCTTGTTAAATAATTATCTCCAAAAACTGTTAATTCATTTCTTTTTCCTATTGCTGTTTGTGTAATATATGGAACTAAATTTTGTGGAATTCCAATTGGCAGTTCTCCAATTAAAGCGGATGGATGTGCTCCAATTGGATTAAAATATCTAAGTGAAATAGCATTAAAATTAGAACTGGAATTAACAAGATCTTTAATTATCTCTTCTCCTATTTGCTTTGTATTTCCATAAGGAGATTCCGCCTTTTTAATAGGCTCAGATTCAGTTATTGGTAAAATTTTAGGGTCGCCATATACAGTAGCTGAAGAACTGAAAATAAAATTTATTTCTTTATTTAAATTCTTTAATTCGTTCAATAAATTAGTCAAAGAAAAAAGATTATTAGTATAGTATTTTAAGGGGTTTTCAACACTTTCTCCAACTGCTTTTGAAGCTGCGAAATGTATCACACCATCAATTTCTTTATTACTTGATACAAATTCTTTTGTCTTTACAGAGTTTTTTAAATCCAACTCAACAAACTTAATTGAGGAATTAGTGATTTTATGAATACTTTCTAACACATTCAATGATGTATTGGATAAATCATCAATTATTACAACTTCATAACCTTGATTATGCAACTCGACTACAGTATGACTTCCAATATAACCTAAACCTCCAGTAACTAGTATTTTTGACATTATACTTAAATTTAATCTAAGTTAATAAAATAAAAATCCTAAATTAATAAGATGAAAAAAATGTTAAGTAGCCTTTTAATTATAATTCTATTTTCTTGTGATCAATCATATAAACCTGTAAATCCTATTCCATCTAATAGACAAAAGATTTGGCAGGAAATGGAATACTATGCATTTATTCATTTTAACATGAACACATTTACAAATATGGAATGGGGATTTGGTGATGAATCACCATCAACTTTTAATCCCTCTGAACTTGACACAGATCAATGGGCTAGAATAATTAAAGAATCAGGAATGAAAGGGATAATAATTACTGCAAAACATCACGATGGATTTTCTTTATGGCCAAGTAAATATTCGGAACACTCAGTCAAAAACAGTCCATGGAAAAACGGAAAGGGAGATTTAATTAAAGATTTAGAAAAATCATGTAAAAAATATAATTTAAAACTTGGCATTTACCTATCTCCCTGGGATAGAAATCACCCAGATTATGGAACAGAAAAATATATTACATATTTCAGAAATCAATTAACAGAACTTTTAACTAGTTATGGAGAAATATTTGAAGTCTGGTTTGACGGAGCTAACGGAGGAGATGGATACTATGGAGGAGCTAATGAAATTAGAAAAGTTGACAAAAAAACCTATTACGACTGGTCAAATACCCATAAAATAATTAGAAAACTACAACCAAACGCTGTTATTTTTAGTGATGCAGGTCTTGATGTAAGATGGGTTGGTAATGAAAAGGGTTATGCCAGTAAAACTACCTGGTCAAATATTTATCGGGACAGCTTGTATGGTGGTATGCCAGATTATTATAAGTTTTCGTCTGGCCAAGAATTTGGAACTCATTTTATCCCTACTGAAACGGATGTTTCCATCAGACCCGGCTGGTATTATCATCCAGAAGAAGATAACAAAGTAAAATCTCTAGATAAATTAATTGATATTTATTTCAATTCGATTGGGTTAAACAGTTCTTTATTACTAAACATACCTGTTGATAAAAGAGGATTAATACATGAAAATGATGCTCAAAGAATGTTAGAGCTTGGTAAATTTTTAAAAAATACTTTTAATAAAAATTTAATGGAAGAGTCTGAATTGGAATTTAATAACAAAAGCCATCCAATTAATAAGATTATTGATAAGAATATTAATACGTTTTGTGCTTTTAAATCAAGTAATAATAACATAATTAACATTACTCTTGATAATAAAAAATTAGTAGATATTTTTGAAATCTCTGAGAACATCAATCTAGGGCAAAGAATAAAAGAATTTATATTTGAAATAAAAGTAAATGAAAAATGGGTTACAATTGAAAAAGGAACTACAATTGGAAAAAAAAGACTAATAAAATTTAAACCTTTAATAATTAAAGATTTAAGGTTTACAATTGTTGATTCCAAAGATGTTCCATTAATTTCTGAAATTGGACTTTACAAATCTTCTCAATGATAAATTTAAAAGACTTATTATTTAATCATTGTGAAAATCACATCAATACTAAATTGAAAAATTATTTAAAAATTGATCAAGAGCTTTTTAAATCATTAAATGAAGAAACTAAGAGCAGTGCAGGAGATAAACATGAGACTACTAGAGCAATGATTCAAATCGAAAGAGAAAAAAACAGTAAAAGGATAAAAGAGATAGAAAATTCAAAAAAACAGCTTATTGTCATAAAATCAGTTCAATTAAATAATTTAAAAGTATCTCCAGGTTCAATAATTTTTACATCAAATAATAATTATTTTATTTCAATATCCTCAGAAATTTATAGCAGCGATACTAATAAAATTTACTGTGTTTCAACAAATACACCAATTGCAAAGTCTTATTTAGGAAAAAAGATTGGAGATATTGTTACCTTTAACAACATCGAAAGCAAGATTGAAAAAATAATTTAATTCCCATAGCATGTTCTATTCTAAATCAAATTACTTTTTACTTTTTTTTCTAACATCATGCTTAGTATGGTCTCAAAATGTCAAAGAAAAAATATTTTTCAAAAGTTCTAACCCGTACTCTTTTAGCGAAATCATTTCTAAATCCAACAATTCTGAACAAGATGTGTTTGGACAATTAACAGTTCCTTTAGACTCAACAAACCCTAATAAGAAATATCCTTTAATAATTGGAGTGGCTGGAAGTGAGGGGTGGAAAAATCATCACTATGATTATATGAAAATGTATCAAGATTTAGGTTATGCTACCTTTGAATTAAATAGTTTTCAAAGTCGAAATATTAAATCAACTGTTGGAAAGCAAAATCAAGTTACTGTAGCGGCCATGGTGTTTGATGCGTATAAAGCTCTGGAAACTCTCTCAGAGCACAAATCAATTGACAAAGATAAAGTTTCAATAACTGGATGGAGTTTAGGTGGAGGAGTAACCTTGTTTTCTGCATGGAACCCAATAATTAAAACACTTGGTGAATCTGTAAAGTTTGCATCTCACTTAGCTTTTTATCCACCATGTTTTTTTGATTTTGAGGATATGAATTTTAGTGAAGTACCAATTCATATTCTTATAGGTGAATTAGACGATTGGACCCCTGCAAAGCCGTGTGATGATTTCGTGGGAAAATTAGCAAAATCAAATATTAATATAACCGTATACGAAAGCTCCCACCATGGATTTGACAGAGAAGGAGAATTAGAATTCAATGAAAATGGATATAGTTTTAAAGATTGTATGTTTGATGTTAATTCAGATGGTGATATTCTAATGAATTATCTAAATATTCCCATGACAAATCCTTTTTTACAAAAAATAGGTTTCCTTTTTTGTGTAGAAAGAGGAGTAACTATTGGAGGAAATAAAATCGCAAGAAATAAATCTTTCAAGTTTGCAAAAGAATTTATGCAAAAAACTTTATCTAATTAAAATTATCTAATAATTTGAAAGCTATGATTTATTTTAGTTTTGTCATTAATAGTCGCTCCAACTGAACAATATTTTTCTAATGAAAGAGAAATATATCTATCCGCTTCACTCTCAGTTAAATCTTTAGAATAAATTATATATTTAATATCGATTGAAGTAAAATACCTTGGTGAATCATCAACTCTTACGCCATGGGTTTCAGCCAAAATATTTTGAAAATTTCTTTTTCTTTTTTTTATCATTGAAACAATTTCAACAGCAGCACAAGATGTTACAGCAGAAAGTAATAGTTCCATTGGAGAAAGATGATTTTTTTTGTCTGGATCACACATGTCTATTACTAACTCATTTTTCGACTCATTTTTAACTTTAAAAGTATTGTCATTGACATAATCCATTAAAACTTTCATATTAGAATATTTTTTAAAATTATATCAAAACTAATAGTTTTAAATTATTTATATTCATATAAAATATTATAATATGAAAAAATTGATTTTACTTACGCTTACATTAGGATTATTTATTTCTTGTGAAATAAATAATTCAAATAACACTGAACCAAATATGGAATTTGGTGGATGGTCTGGTATAACTGATGATTCAAGTAAAGAATCCATGCTAACTAGAGAACTTATGGATAATTATATTGCAAATAAATTTGAGGATTCTGCATCGCTGATGGCTGATGATGGAAATTTTTATTTCAATTCAAATAAAGTGTCTAAAGAAGAATGGGTTGGAGCGGCGGCTTTACATCACTCATTATTTGATGATATTTCTAATAGTAAAATTCAACCAACCAATGTAACAACTGCAACTTATGATAATGGAAGTGTTTGGTCTATGGCATGGTTCTATTGGACTGCAACGGGGAAAATTACTGGAAATGATATTCAAATTCCAGTACATCACGCGTTCAGATTTGAAAATGAAAAAATTGTAGATGTTTATCATTTTTTCGACCCTACATTGCTTGATGCTGAACTAGCTGCATCTCAAAAATAAATTTAGTAGAAAAATAAAAAGAGGGCGTTTTTAGTCCTCTTTTTTATATATTTTTTTCATAAAATTAATTCCCGTAATTGAAGCGGCTGTAATAAGTCCCGAAAATAGAGCACCACCTACTCCTGCAGAAACAATATCTTGACCAGTTAAATAGAAGTTTTTAATTGGAGTTTTAGGTCTTAAAAATTTTTGATTGAATCTCGATGGAGTGTGATCTAATCCATATAACTCACCTTTGCTGTAATTAACAAAGTTTTTTGTGGTTAAAGGACTAGACAGCTCATAGGTATCTATTTTTCCTTTCAACTGAGGAAGTTGATCGTATAAGTGTTTTAGAAGGCGTTGTGAAATTTTTTCTTTCAAGTTGTTATATTCATCTCCTCTTTTCATCCATCTACTTCCCTCCCATTTTGTAAAGTTTTTATAAGGTAGTAATGTTATTACATCAATAGTACTTTTACCTGGATATCTAGATTGCCATGTAGGGTCTTTTGATGATGCAAATGATATGTATACAAGAGGAAAATCAGAATCATTGTCGTTTAAGTAATTTTCAACTGCAGTATCGTGATCTATATTATCAGGATAAATCCATAGATTATTTTTAGGCAAATCAAGTTCTTCAGAGGTTCCATTTAATCCAATATATAAACAACCATGAGCAACTGAGGGTTTTACATTATTTAAATTCAAATTAAAACCATATTTAATACTCAAATCTTTAGGAACAAGGTTATTATAAGTTTGAAAAACACCAGTTCCACTTATGATTAAATTAGAAAAGAACTTTTTACCATCGTACATTTCGACTCCAATAGCTTTGTTATTTTCTATTATAATTTCATTTACCTCAGCATTTACTAAAATTGTTCCACCAGAACTTTCAATAACTGAATCAATTGATTTAGCAATTTCTGAGGACCCCCCAACTGGAAAACTACCACCATTAAAATAATGCTTTGCTACACTGGCATGCATAGCAAAACTACTTTGTCTTGGTGGAAGACCATAATCACCATATTGACCAGTTAAAACTTTAATTAATTCTTCATTTTTAGTTAATGAACTTAAAATTTCATAAGTTGTTTTTCCTGAAAATTTTAAATAATCTTTTCTTAAAAAGAAACCAAACAATTTACTTAGCAAACTTGGCAATGATTTGTCCATATAGAACTTTTTCATTGACTTATTGCTCTTGTAAACTAATTCAATATAATTATCAATAGCATTTTTCTCATTTGGAAAATATTCATGCATTTTTGCCTTAAAGTTCTTAACTCCTTTTACAAAATCATATGTCTTATTTCCAATAATGATTTTATCGTAAACCTCTCCCATATCAGCCCACTTAAGCTTGTCATTTGAAATATAATCAAACATTTTTCTAATAGGTGTGTTAGGGTTTTGAACCTCACCAATGTAATGAATACCCACATCCCATTCGTAGCCTTTTCGTTTAAAAACATGTGTAAATCCACCTGCTGTATAGTGACGTTCTAAAACGAGAACTTTTTTTCCTTCTTTTGAAAGTAAAGCAGCTGTACATAAACTACCTATTCCAGATCCAATAATTATAGCATCATATTTTTCTTCAAGATTTATTTTTTGTTTATAAGATTGGATCATTGTTATTGTTTTTTTAAAAGTAGTGAATTATGTTAATTTAAAAACATTCTTTATAGAATGTAAAATAAAACAGTATCTTTGAATCCTTAAAAAATAAACATGAGTTTAATAATTGAAAATCTTACGAAAACGTATAGTAACAAAGTTAAAGCATTGGACAATTTGAGTTTAAAAATTGGCAAGGGTATGTTTGGATTACTTGGTCCAAACGGAGCTGGCAAATCAACACTAATGAGAACCATTGCAACATTACAATCACCTGATACTGGTTCAATTAGATTTAATAATATAAACGTTATTGAAGATCAAATCTCTCTTAGGAAAACATTAGGATATCTTCCTCAATCATTTGGAGTTTATCCAAATATGTCAGCTGATGAATTACTAAACTATTTCGCTAAACTTAAAGGAATTTCAGATAAAAATGAAAGAAAAGCTTTAATTGAAAAACTTTTAGAAATTACAAATTTAACTGATGTCAAAAAGAAAAATGTTTCAGGATATTCTGGAGGAATGAAACAAAGATTTGGAATAGCTCAATTATTACTAAACAATCCAGAGTTAATTATTGTAGATGAACCAACTGCTGGATTAGATCCTGCAGAAAGACAACGTTTTTTAAATGTTTTAAGAGAAGTTGGTACTAACAGTACTGTTATTTTCTCTACTCATATTGTTGATGATGTTAAAGAACTATGTAACGATATGGCAATTCTTAATGGTGGAAGAATACTAAGACATGTTAAACCAATAGATTCAACAAATGAATTAAAAAATAAAATCTGGACTAAATCAGTTTTAAGAGATGATCTTGAAAGTGCTGAAAACGAATTCAATATATTATCTTCCAATTATAACGTAGATAATTCACTTACTATAAGAGTTTTTTCAGACAAAAAACCTGGAACAGATTTTAAGAAAGCAGAGCCTCAATTAGATGACGTTTATTTTATTGCGCTTAAAGAAGATCAAAATAATAATTCTTAAAAAACTAATACATGTTCTTAAATATCTTTTTTAACGAAATAAAATATTGGTTTAACAGACCTGCTTTATACATATATGCTATTGTGTTTTTTATGATTGGGATGCTTATTTCCGCTGCCTCTGCTGGAATATTTGATGCTATTTCAGTAACTACCGGATCATCAAAAATTGTAAATTCTCCAATGGCAGTATTAGGTGCATTTGCAGCACCAGCCTCCATTTTAATATTCTTTTATCCTTCTATTATTGGATCAACTATAAGTAGGGACTATGAATCTCAAATACATACCATACTCTACTCTTATCCATTTTCAAAAGCTAACTATTTGACTGCAAAGTTTTTAAGTGGATTTTTTATCGTAAACGTAGTAATAGTTGCTATTTTTATAGCAGTTTCCCTTGGTTTTATACTACCCGGTACTAATCAGGACATTGTTAATCCTTTTGATTTAAAATCATATTTAGACGCTTATTTTATAATAATTCTTCCAAACCTCTTTTTGTACAGCTCGATAATTTTTGGAGTGGTCACGTTTACAAGAAATGTATATGTTGGTTTTATAAGTGTTATTATAATAGTAATAATTGAAGCATTACTTGAAGGCCTTTTTAGTAATCCTGACAACAGATTTATTGCAGCCCTATTAGATCCCTCTGGTCTTTCAGCATCAAACTACTATACAAGATACTGGACTGTTTCAGAACAAAACGAATTATACTTACCACTTGGAGAGCTACTTATTTACAATAGACTGATTTTTATTTCATTTGGATCACTTGTATTGCTGTCTATTTATAAAATTTTCAGCTTCAGTCAAAATGCTTTTACATTCTCTTTTAATAAAAAAGATTCCAAAAGACTAACTAAAAGTAATTTTGGAGGAATCACTAAAGTAAATCTTCCAAAGATTACGATTGATTTCAGTTTTAAAAATGAGATAAAAAAACTTTGGAATTTATCTAATATTGATTTTTTATACATAGTTAAAAGCTGGTCATTTATTAGTATCGTGATACTAGCATTATTATTTAACCTTATTGGACTTTCAGAACTGGGAAATGTGTTTGGAACTCCTACATATCCAAGAACATGGAAAATGCTTCAAGCTGGAGCTACATTTACTTTATTTATAAATGTTGCCACATTTTTATTTGCTGCAAATTTATTACACAGATCAAGGACGTCCAATGTAAATCAATTAATAGATACTACTCCTACCCCAAACTGGATTTTACTAGGCTCTAAGTTCTTAGCAATTGTAAAAATGCAACTTGTATTACTTTCACTAATAATGATTTCTGGAATATTATTTCAAACTTATAGTGGATACTATGATTTTGAAATAGCACATTACCTGTATGAATTAATTTTTCTTTCTCTTATTTCATATGTGATATGGGCACTCCTATCGTTCTTAATACAAACTTTAATTACTGATAGATATGTTGGTATATTTATAATGATTGTACTTTTTATCGGAATACCATTACTTAGCTTAGCTGGAGTTGAGCAATCCATTTTAAAATACAATGCAGGCACTGGATTTTCGTATTCAGATATGGATGGTTATGGAAGTTCGGTTAACAGGTTTTTTCTTTACAAAATATATTGGTTATCTCTGGGACTTGTGTTCTTTATTTTAACATACTTGTTCTATTTTAGAGGTTTACCCTCAAGTTTTAAAGAAAGAATTTCTATTGCTGTATCCAGGTTCAAAGGAAAATATCCAAAATTTTTAGCTTTATTAATGTTAATTTTTTTAAGTTCAGGTGGATATATTTACTATGAGACAAATGTTTTAAATAAAAGGACATCTTCAAAAGAAAGAGAATTACAAACTGTAGAATGGGAGAAAAAATATAAGAAATATGAAAATTATAGTCAGCCTAGAATCGTTTCTGTAAAAGTTGACGTTAATCTATTTCCCAAAACTTTAGATGCTGATGCTAGTGGAACTTATATCACGGTAAACAAAACATCTAACGTAATAGATAGTTTATTTTTAAACCATAACGATGCTATTAGCACCTTTAAATTTGATAAAGAAACAGATCTTGTTTTAGAAGACACTTTATATAATTTCGACGTATACAGATTAAAAAAATCTTTGTATCCAGGTGACAGTTTAAAATTATCATTTACGGTAAAAAATAAACCTAATACAAGTATTAGAAAAAACTCCTCAGTCGTAAATAATGGAACATTTATAAACAATAGCTTATTTCCAACATTTGGATACCCAGGTGGAGAACTAACTGATGATAAAACTAGAGAAAAATATGACCTTCCACCTAATAAATTAAAACCATATCCATCTGATTCTACTGCACTTGGAAATACATACATTTCAAAAGATGCAGATTGGATTGATTTTGAAACTACCGTAAGTACCTCTAAAGACCAAATAGCTATTGCCCCAGGATATCTTCAAAAAGAATGGATCGAAGGAGATAGAAGATATTTTAATTATAAAATGGATAGTAAAATTTTAAACTTCTATGCATTTAATTCTGGAAAATACGAAATTGCTCAAGATAAGTGGAATGATGTTAATCTAGAAATTTATTATCATAAGGATCACGATTATAACTTAGATAGAATGATGAAAGGAATGAAAGCTGCATTAGAATATTGTTCTACTAATTTTAGCCCTTACCAACACAAGCAACTTAGAATTATCGAATTCCCGAGAACTGCAGGCGGATTCGCTCAATCGTTTCCCAATACAGTTCCGTTTTCAGAAGATATTGGTTTTATAGCTAAAGTAGACGATTCAGAAGAAGGAGGTAACGATTATGCTTTCTTTGTTACGGTTCACGAAGTTGCTCACCAATGGTGGGCACATCAAGTAATAGGAGCTGATGTATTGGGTTCTACCATGCTTTCTGAAAGTTTATCTGAATATGTTTCATTAAAAGTAATTGAACAAGTTAACGGAAAGAAAAAAATGAGAAAATTCTTGAAAAGATCTCTTGACGAATATCTAACATCAAGAACTTTTGAAAGAAAAAGAGAAAATGCACTTATGTACAATGATGGTCAAGGATATATTCATTATCAAAAAGGTTCATTAATTTTTTATGCATTAAGTGATTATATTGGAGAAAAGACACTTAATAAAGCTTTAAGTAAATATGTCAAAAAAGTAGCGTTTCAAGAACCTCCATATACTACTTCTATTGATTTGGTTAATCATATAAAAGAAGTTACACCAGATTCATTGAATTATCTTATTAAAGATATGTTTGAAACTATTACACTCTATCAAAACCGAGTTGTTGAAACCAAATCAGAAAAATTAGATAATGGAAAGTACAAAGTTGATATTGAATTTAAGGTAAGTAAATACAGAAACAACGAAAAAGGTAGAGCATTTTATGGAGAAGAAGAAAGAGATTCAATAACTTATCAATCTGATGACATGAAAAAGCCTGAATACTCAGTATTTTTAAAAGACTACATTGATATTGGTATTTTTGGTGAAGATAATGATGAAAAAGAAATAGAATTGTATCTGAAAAAGCATAAGATTTCTAAAATTCACAATAAAATATCTATAATTGTAGATCAAGAACCGATTGAAGTAGGGATTGATCCTTACAATAAATTAATTGACACAAATTCTGAAGACAACAGAATGAAAATAGAAAAATAAACCTTAAAATGGAAAGAAGAAATTTTAACCAATTATTTGCACTTGGATCATTAGGACTGGCTTTTAGTTCTCCTATTACTAATAAAAAAATTTCTTTAGCTCAATGGTCTCTCCATAGAGCTATTAAAATAAATAAAGAATTGTCTCCAAATGATTTTTCAATTAAAGCTCATGAAATGGGATTTGATGCGGTTGAATATGTTTCATCTCTTTACTGGAACGAATTAAAAAGTAGATCCATTAAGAATGTTACTAAGGAACTTCTATCTAAGTCAAAAGATAATGATATTAAGAATCTTTTAATAATGGTTGATGGCGAAGGAGATTTAGCAACCAAAAACAACCTCAAAAGAGAAAAAGCAATTGAAAATCATATTAAATGGATTGAAATGGCACACGAACTTGGATGTCATTCAATAAGAGTAAACTTAAACGGTGAAAAGCAAAAGAAAAGTTGGACAGAATATTCTTCAAAATCTTTATCAATGTTATGCTCTATTGCTAAAAAAGACAAAATAAATATAATAGTTGAAAATCATGGAGGATTAAGTTCAAATGCAAAACTTTTAGCCAATGTAATGAAAGAAGTTAATCTTGAAAACTGTGGAACTTTACCTGATTTTGGTAATTTTTGTATCGAAAAAAAAGATCCAAACAATTACTTCAGTCAATGTATTGAAGAATACGATAAATATCTAGGAATGGAGGAGCTTATGCCATACGCGAAAGCAGTAAGTGCAAAATCTTTTGATTTTACAAACAATGGTGAAGAATCTACAATTGATTTTAAAAAAATAATTGATATTGTAAATACATTCGAATATGACGGATATTATGGAATAGAATACGAAGGATTAAACATTTCAGAAGAAAAGGGTATTCTACAAACTAAAAAGTTATTAGAGAGATATCTTTAGTTTAAAGATTTCTGTTTTGGTATATACCAAGAATTTTCATCTGAGTCTACACTCCCCCCTGTTTTTAAGACTACATTATCTATAATAGACAATCCCTTTTTTGACATATTTTTAAAATTATCTAGACCGTTATTTTCAAAATTTTGACGTGTTCTGTGTATGTTATATTTATTTGAAAGTGGTTCATTGAAAATATTTTCAATTTTAGTTTTTCCATGTATAAATCCAAGTAACCCTCCCCAAGTAGATGCTGGATTATCAGAATCCCAACCAGAAAGTGAAGCAATTTTTATAGTTTCTTTGAAATCACCTTTTCCATAAAAATAGCTTACTAAACTCGATGCAAAATTGATTCCAGATGCAAAACAACCATTACAATACAACTCTCTAGAGGTTATATCATAACCGTCCATTTGTTTAACTTGGTATCTATTATATATAGAATCCCTAGTATACTCCCATTTAATACCTGATTCAAATTTTTTTTTCACATAGTCATACATTTTATATGAATATGAATCTTTATTCAATATTTCACTTGCCAGATCAGAAATTCTAACAAGTTCTTTGTGTAAGGGCATGTTTGGATTAATGGTAGAGGCTAAAGAATGAATTATAATATAAAACTCTGAAATTAATGCAGCATCTCCCCTACTAGTTGTTCTAACTGGAAGATTAGACATCTTTAGAGCATATATATAGTTTATGGGAGATAATAGTCCAAAAATTTCTGTAGTGAGCTGAGCATCTATCATATCAAAATGCTCATTAAACTCGGGGTTGCTAGTTTCGGGTGGTAGAAATCCTTGATTCATTAAATCAAAAGCCTTTTGATTAGAAACCCATAGAAAATTTTCTTCTTCAATTTTGATATGTTTAAGCCAACCATTTCTGATGTCCTCAGGACTTAATATAGTTTCATTACCTTGGAACATCAACTCTTGATACATGTATTCAATATCAGTATCATCATCCGATCCCCAAATTTCATTTTTATTTCTTAAAACAAAATCAATAGTTTCATATTCACTATTTGGTGACCATATATTTGGTTCATCATTTTTATTCCAGTTTTCCCTTGTATAAAAATTTCCAGTTTTGATTTCACCTACGTTTCCAATCTTATCCATTTCAGTAATCAAACCAGTCCAATTAGCAATTGATTGACCAAGCCAAAAGCCTTCAAGCTTATTTAAGTAATCCTGTCTATCAATTTCAAAAAAATCTTTACTATTAATTTTAGAGTCAACGCATGACATAAGAAAAATTGAAATGAAAAATGAGAAAACGAAATTATTTTTTAACATGTAATTAATAGATGAGTTTTATTATCTTGGCTGAATGAAAAGTAAAATTATAATATTATTATTAATATTTCCTCTTAATTTTTTAATTGGTCAAAACTCTCAAGGAAATGTCACAAATTCAATAGCACTACTACAAAATATAATTAATGAAGTTAATATTGAGAAAATCGAAAGTTCAGGAGAAATTGACGGTTCTTATTATTTTTTTAAAACACCAAGTGATGCTAACATTAAACTGTATAATTCTGAAAGAGCTCTTAGAATTAAAGTAAATTATAATATTAGAAAAGATAATTTTGAATTTAAAAGTGGTGAAGACTTTTATACATTAAGTACAGACAAAGCTCAGTCAGTTGTTTTTGCGAATCACAGGTTTATTGTTTTTAATTCTAAATTCTATGAGTTAATTACCAAAAATGACAAATTTTCAATTTTAAAATCTCATTTTGTTGAAGCAATTCAACCAAAATATCAGCCTGGAATTGAAGACAAACCTAACTTAAGGTATAGAAAAGCAAACATGCTTAACGTTGTAATAAATAATAAAATAAGTCAGATAAAATCTAATAAAAAAGCTATAATAGCATTATTTAGTAAATCAGTTCAGAAAAAAGTTAAATCATTTATAAAGTCGAATAAAATTAATATTAGGGATTCAAAAGATCTAAAAGTATTATTTGACAAATTTAAAGACCAATTTATTCTAAATTAATATCTGTTAAAATTATTAAATAATGAAGTACATATTTATTTTAATTCTATTAGTTCAAATTCAAACATTAAGTTCTCAACAAATTTTAGAAGATCATCCTCTTTCAAAAACTATTGAGGAAACGTCAGGTTTAGAAATTATTGACAATATGTTGATTACCCATAATGACTCAGGAGGTGAGCCAGCGTTATATTATTTAGATAAAGAAGGAAAAATAGTTGATACTCGAAAAATTACGGGTGTTAAAAACAATGATTGGGAAGATGTTACAAGAGATGATGAGTTTATTTATGTTGCCAATATGGGTAACAATTTTGACACTAGAAAAAATTTATCAATAATTAAAATACCAATTAAAAAGTCTTTAAATGAAACAGTTGAAGTAATAAACTTTTTATATCCAGAACAGAAAAAGTTTAATACCATATATAGTAAATCACAGTATGATGCTGAAGGAATTGTTTCTATCAATGATGATCTAATAATTTTCACAAAAAATAAACTAAAAAAAATTACTGAGGTTTATTCCCTTCCAAAAACTAGCGGAAATTATGAGGCAAAAATAATTTCATCAATTGATGTCAAATCAATTGTTACTGGATCTGATTACAATAATAAATTAAAATTGCTTGCCCTAACTTCAACTATTAATTTTAAGAAATACTACTTGATTCTTATTAAAGATTTCTCATTAAAAAATAAAAGGCATCAAATCGAAACTTATGAAATTCCTATTGGAAAAACACAGGTCGAAGCAGTCAAGATAATTAATAAAAATACATTTTGGATTTCATCTGAAGATGAAAGCAGTTCAAAATATGCTAGATTATTGAAATTAAAAATCTAGTTTTTTTTTTACTAACTTCATGTAATGATTTTAGATTTTATACAAAACCCACATTATGTTATAGATATTGATTCATATGAGGGAATACGTAATATAACTATAACAATATTTCTTTTTATATCTATATTGATTTTGGGTAGAAATTTAAATAAATCTAAAAATCTTTTACTGCTCAAAATAATCTGTATAATTGCATTTATATCAACCGGATATGATCATATAATTGATGTTTTAAATGGTAATTGGAGAATTGAAGAAGATCTCCCTCTTCATTTATGTTCATTATCTAATCTTATTGTAATTCTCATACTATTTAGCCCAATAAATAAAAAAATATTTGAGTTTCTTTTTTATTGCGGTTTCTTAGGAGGATTAATCTCAATATTAACACCACAGTTAAACTATTATGATGGTGGATGGTTTATGTATTTGAGCTATTACTCAAGTCATGGAATAATAATGTTAGTGCCACTTTTTATGTTTTATAACTTAGATTACAAACTGTCAAAATATTCTTGGCTAAGAACTTTTGGAATTTTAAACATTTTAATGATCTTTATTTTACCATTAAATTTTTTAATTGGAAATGGAGCAAATTATATGTATTTGCATGAAGCTCCAAACATTAAAAACCCTTTAGTTTTTGGAGATTGGCCCTATTACATAGTAAACTGGGAAATAATAATTATAATACTATTTTACTTGACTTATTTAATATTTACAAGAAAAAAATTATGATAAAAAAATCTCCAATTGAAATCTTTTCTGACTGGGTGGACCTTGGAAAAGACGATGGTATGGAAAAAAATCATTCTGAATCTGTAAACGCAATGCTTAATAAGATTTTAAAAAATCTTGATGACTTTACATTTATTGATGCAGGATGTGGAAATGGATGGGTAGTAAGGATGGTTTCACAAATGGATTCTTGTTTTAGTGCAGTTGGTGTAGACGGATCTCTAAAGATGATTGAAAAAGCTAAAATGTTAGATAAAATAAGTAAATATGAATGTGCCGAAATTTCTATTTGGAAGCCTAAACAAAAAAAAGACGTAGTTCATTCAATGGAAGTTTTTTATTACTTTAAAGATCCTTTAGTCGTATTAAAAAATATTTATGATAACTGGTTAAATGAGAATGGAAAGTTTATAATGGGAATTGATTTTTATTATGAGAACACAACTTCTCACAACTGGCCTGAAAAAACTAATGTAGACACTATGACATTACTAACAATCAAGGAATGGGAAAGTATTGTAAATAAAGCTGGATTTAAAAACATCGAAAGCTGGAGAGAGGGTGAAAAAAATCAATGGAGAGGAACATTAATTATTTCAGCAACAAAAAACTAGTTACTTTTTTTTATCCAATTTTTATATCCACCTTCTAAATCATAGATTTTAACAAAACCTAATTTTTTTAATTTTATAGAAGATTTCTTACTACGATTTCCAGATCTACAGTATATATATATAGGTTTAGATTTATCAACTTTATTAAAAAATTTATCGAATAATTCTTCTTCATAGAAATCAATATTGACTGAGCCTTTTAAATGACCAGAATTAAACTCCTCCATTGTTCTAATATCAAACAAAAGGGTTTTATTGTTACTAGTTTGGTTTTTAAAATCGTCATAACTTAAAACTTCGTAAACTGACTTGTTTTCTTGAGATAAAACTAAAACTGGAAAAAGCAGGAGAAAAAAATATTTATACATTATTAATTATTTTAAAATTTGAATTTCTTATTGAGGAAAACCCTCCGTTAACATCAATTACTGAATCATAGCCATTTCTTTTTAAAATTGAACATGCTATCATACTTCTATAACCACCTGCACAATGAACATAGTTGCTATTATTTGAGTCAATTTCATTAATTTTCTCTTGAAAATCATCTAGAGAAATATGTTTTGAATTTAATAAATAACCATTTGATCTCTCACCGCTTTTTCTAACGTCTATAAGATTGACACTATCAATTATTTTACTTAGATCATCGGCAGATATAGATTCGACTATATCAATATTATTACCACTTGTCCATGAAGATATTCCACCATCTAAGTACCCTAAACAATTATCAAATCCAACTCTTGACAATCTTAAAATAGCCTCTTCTTCAAAACCATTATCACAAACCAATAATATCTTAGTGCTGAGATCTTTAATAATAGATCCTGCCCAAGGGGCAAAACTTCCTTTTAATCCTATAAAAATTGATCCTGGAATAAATCCTTGTCTAAATTCATTTTGATGTCTAACATCTAAAACTATAACATTTTTTAAATTCATTAAATCCTTAAATCTTTCAACAGTCAAAGGATTATTACTGTTTTTTAATACCAGTTCAAAATCATCGTATCCCTCTTGATTTAATTTTACATTAGATGGAAAATAAACAGGTGGGTTAGGAAGATCTTTTGTAAGTTCTTTAATAAATTCATTTTTATTTAAAGAACCATTTAATGCATAATTAACAATTTTTTGATTTCCTAATGTATCAACAGTTTCTTTCATCATATTTTTTCCACAAGCAGATCCAGCTCCGTGTGCAGGATAAATCAATATATCATTTGGTAAAACTGAAATTTTATTTTGAATAGAATCGTATAAAATACCTGCCAAGTCCTCTTTAGAAATACTTAAAGATTTTTGTGCTAAATCAGGTCTACCAACATCACCAAGAAAAAGAGTATCACCTGTAAATAAACAATATGGAATATCATTTTCATCTTTTAATAAATAACATGTACTTTCTAAAGTGTGGCCAGGTGTATGTACTACTGTAATTGAAACATCTCCAATTTTAAAAACTTGTTCATCATACGCAATAATACTTTCAAAGGATGGATTGGCTTTTGGGCCAAATATTATTGGAGAGTTTGTTTTTTTAGATAAAGTTAAATGGCCACTTATAAAATCTGCATGGAAATGTGTTTCAAAAATATACTTGATTTTTGAATTTGAAGATTTTGCTAAGTTTAAGTATTCGGAAACTTCTCTTAAAGGATCAATAACTGCCGCTTCACCATTACTTTCAATATAATAAGCACCTTGAAATAGACAACCTGTGTAAATCTGTTTTACAATCATAATTTAAATATTACCCAAATATAAAAATTGAAATTTTAATTGTTTTATTATTTTAAAAAATTAATTTTATTGAATATGTACGGTATTTGTCATTTAAGCGTAATTCCTGTTAGAATAGATTCAACTAGTAAATCAGAGTTAGTTTCTCAATTAATATACGGAGAGTTCTTTAAAGTAATACAAAACAATGCAAAGTGGTTTTATATTGAATCTATTGATGATAATTATAAAGGATGGATTAATCATTCACAATTTAAAGAAATATCTGAATTCGATTTTAAAACATTAAAAAAAACAGAACCTGTAATACTGAACAAAATATTATCTGAGGTTGAAACAGGGAGAGGTAAAATGTCAATTACAATAGGTAGTAAAATTAGTTCATCATTTATTCTAAATCATAAATTAAAATTAAAAACAAATTATAAAAATTCAATTATTGAAAATTCAATGAAATTTTTGAATTCTCCTTATTTGTGGGGAGGAAGAACTCCTTTTGGTATTGATTGTTCAGGTTTCACCCAACAAGTTTACAGATTAGCTGGATATCAATTATTAAGAGATGCTAATCAACAAGCTGAACAAGGAAAAGAAATAAAACTAAAAAATTCAAAACCAGGAGATTTAGCTTTTTTTGGGGAAAAAAAAGTTACACATGTTGGCATATTAATAAACAAAAATAAAATAATACACGCATTTGGATCAGTTAGAATTGATTATATAAATGAAAAAGGAATAATAAATTCAGATTCCAATATTTTAACACATCATTTAAAAAAAATAGTAACCTATTAATTTTCTAATTCCTGTAATTTAACATTCATTAGTTTAAAATTATCAAGATCATCTGTTGTGTAATAAATATTTTTAGCGGTTTTAAGAGCTTCAATATTAGTAGGATCTATTTCAATTAATTTTTCTAAATAAGGTAAACATTCTTTATATAGACCTATTCGTTGTTCTTCAAGTTGATCGTATTTATCTAAATCACTTCTTTTTCTAGATGTGACTAACTTATTCATTTCTTCAACTATAGGGCCTTCACCCTCTAGTATCAATCCAACTAAATTTAGATACGTTGCAGTATATGTGTTATCTAACTCTAAAGCTTTTAAATAATAATCCTTCGCTACTTTAAATTCACCTTGTTCTCCATTGATAACACCTAAGTTATAATACAAAATTGCATTATTTGGATCTTTTTCAACTGCTTGTTGCATTAGTTCCTTAAATTTATTCTTGTCACCAATTTTGATATATAAATCAGCTTCTGATAGAATTAGATTAACATCATTTGGATTGATGGCTCTTGCTTCTTTTATGGCTGAAATAGCCAAATCATTTTCTCCTTTTTGTACATAAATAAGAGCTATATTTTTAACTATTTCAGGTAATCTAGATTCTGTTTTACCAATTCTTTGATTAGAGTATTCATCAGAGGTTTTAAATAAATTATATTCTGTTTCGCTAACTTTTTCTTCAACCCCAGTTTCAACTGACGTTACAAAATATTCAGAAACAACACCTGTATAACCCATGTTTTTTAACTTCAAATAATGTTCTAACGCTTTGTCATATTCCTTTGAATTAACAGCACTTGAAGCAGAGTAATATAAATATGTTATATTCTCTTCTTTGTCGGGATTCATTAAATATGCATCGTATAATTTTTCTGATGCTTCTAAAAATTTATCATTTTTATTATCTTCTACTGCTGAATTAACTAATTCTGCTTCAGCATTTTGAATTAAAATATTAGCATCTTCAATATATTTTTTTTGTCTAATAGATCTTTCTAGTTCGATTGATTTTCTTAACGATTCAACAGCTTTCAAAGATTTAGAATCTTCTTTAAGTGCCCATCCATTTAAATAATAATAGTGAGCTTGATATTTAATATCTGAAGATAATATCAATTCTTTATTATTTTGTAAAACATCTAAAGCCTCGTTGTAAAATTCCTGATCTATTAATTTTTGAGCTTGTTTTAATTCTTTTTTTTGTCCGTATGTAAAAAAAGAAATAGTAAGTAATAATGTGAATAATATATTTTTCATTTTAAATTAATTTAAATCGTTATCGTTATTTTCTTCAACAACATCTATCTCGTCTACATCAGAAATGTCATCATCATCATGAACAACTTTTGCAACTGCAGCTATTGAATCAGAATCTTTAAGGTTAATAAGTTTAACCCCTTGAGTAGCTCTACCCATTACTCTTAAGGAAGAAACCTCCATTCTTATTGCAATACCTGATTTGTTAATAATCATCAAATCATCATTATCCGTAACATTTTTAATTGTAACTAATTCTCCTGTTTTTTCAGTGATAGATATGGTTTTAACACCTTTCCCTCCTCTATTGGTAATTCGGTAGTCATCTAAACTAGATCTTTTACCATAACCATTTGCAGAAACTACTAAAATATCACTATCTAAATCATTAACAGAAATCATGCCCACTACTTCATCTTTTGAATCTTTTAATCTGATTCCTCTTACACCAGATGCATTTCTACCCATTGGGCGAGTTTTACTTTCTTCAAAACGAATACATTTTCCAGATTTGACTGCTATTAAAACTTGTGAATTACCGGTAGTTAATTTAGCTTCTAAAAGCTCATCGTCATCTTTAATGGTAATTGCATTAATTCCATTTGATCTAGGTCTAGAATATTGTTCTAAAGATGTTTTCTTTACCTGACCTTTTTTAGTTGCCATTATGACATAATGACTATTTATATAATCTTCATCTTTTAGATCTTGAGTGCAAATAAAAGCTTTGACCTCGTCGTCTTGTTCAATATTTATGAGATTTTGCATGGCTCTTCCTTTAGAGGTTTTACTTCCTTCTGGAATTTCAAAAACTCTCATCCAAAAACATTTTCCTTTTTGAGTAAAAAACAACATATATTGATGATTAGTGCCAACAAACAAATGCTCTAAAAAATCTTCATTTCTAGTTGTAGAACCTCTTTGACCAACACCACCTCTATTTTGTGTTTTATATTCAACCAAAGGCGTTCTTTTAATGTAGCCTGCATTTGAAATTGTAATTACTACTTTTTCATTAGGAATCATATCTTCCATACTAAGATCACCACCAGCATATTCAATTTGAGATCTTCTTTCATCACCGTACTTTTCTTTAATATCTACAAGTTCATCTTTTATTATTATCATTCTTCTTTCCTCACTTCCAAGAATATCTTTTAAATCTTTAATAGTGTTCATCAAGTCATCAAATTCACCCCTTAACTTGTCTTGTTCTAGACCAGTTAATTGTCTCAAGCGCATTTCAACAATAGCTTTTGATTGAATTTCTGATAATTTAAATTCTTTAATTAATTTAGATTTTGCTTCATCGGCATTAGAGGATGATCTAATAAGTGAAATAACTTTATCAATATTATCAGAAGCAATAATTAAACCTTCTAAAATATGAGCTCTTTCTTCGGCTTTTTTTAATTCAAACTTTGTTCTTCTAACTACAACATCATGTCTATGTTCTACAAAATATCCTATCATCTGCTTTAGGTTCAACATTTGAGGACGACCTTTAACTAAAGCAATGTTATTTACACTAAATGATGATTGAAGTTGGGTGTGTTTAAAAAGAGTATTTAAAATAACATTTGGAACAGCATCTCTTTTTAGTACATAAACAATACGCATTCCTTGCCTGTCAGATTCGTCTCTTATTGTTGAAATACCTTCAATTTTTTTATCATTAACCATTTCAGCAGTTTTTCTGATCATTTCTGCTTTATTAACTTGATAAGGAATTTCAGTAACAATAATACATTCTCTTCCGTTTACCTCCTCGATCTCAGCCTTAGCTCGCATAACTATACGACCTCTTCCAGTTTCAAATGCTTGTCTAACTCCTTCGTAGCCATATATTATTCCTCCTGTCGGAAAATCAGGTGCTTTAACAAATTGGATAAGTTCATCTGTGGTTATGTCATTGTTTTCAATGTAAGCAATTGTTCCATCAATAACTTCAGTAATATTGTGTGGAGGCATGTTTGTAGCCATTCCAACAGCAATTCCACTAGCTCCATTTATTAGTAATCCAGGTATTTTGGTAGGTAGCACGGTGGGCTCCATTATAGAATCATCATAATTTAACTGATGATCTACGGTATCTTTATCTAAATCTGCAACCATTTCCTCAGAAATTTTTTGCATTCTAGCTTCTGTATATCTCATTGCAGCTGGACTGTCTCCATCAACAGATCCATAATTTCCCTGTCCGTCGACAAGCAAATATCTTAAACTCCACTCTTGAGCCATTCTAACCATTGTGTCATATACAGAAGAATCTCCATGCGGGTGATATTTTCCAAGTACTTCTCCAACAATAAAAGCTGATTTTTTAAATTTACTAGAACCTCTCAAGCCCAATTGGTGCATTCCATATAAAACACGTCTGTGTACTGGTTTTAAACCATCTCTAACATCCGGGAGTGCTCTAGAAACAATGACAGACATTGAATAATCAATGTAAGCAGATTTCATTGCCTCTTCAATGTTAATAGGTATCAATTTTTCACCTTCACTCATAAAAATATTTTTTACGTTAATTTTAACCTAACAAATATAACAATACCTCATATTTTAAATTGAATTTAAATACAGTTTTTTATACATTTTATTAACAAATTTTTAATGAAATTTAGTTAAATAGTAGATCAAAAAACTTGGAATTAAAAAATTTTTTTTGTCTATTTACTTATAAGATAATAGAACAAGCATGGATGATAATTTTTCTTCGAGAGTAAAAGATGTAATAACTTACAGTAAAGAAGAAGCCTTAAGACTAGGACACGATTTTATTGGAACTGAGCATCTTCTTTTAGGAATGCTAAGAGATGGAGGTGGTAAAGCAATTAATATTTTAAACTCACTTGAAATTGACTTAGATTATTTAAGAAAGAAAGTTGAGATCTTAAGCCCACCTAATCCAATCAATGATTTCAATCAAAATCATAAAAAAAACTTACACCTAACTAGACAAGCTGAAAGAGCTTTAAAAACCACCTTTTTAGAAGCTAAACTTTTCCAAGGGAAATCAATAAATACAGCTCATCTTCTTTTGTGTATTCTAAGAAATGAAAATGATCCAACAACAAAATTATTGATCAAACTTCAACTTGATTATGAATCTGTTAAGGAACAATTTAAATATATGCTAACTGAACTTAATGATGATTTTTCTAGTTCACCCACGTCTGAAACGTTTCCTGACGAATCCAAAGACAATGAGGATCCAATTGAGGAAAATCCTTTTACGATTAAATCTGATTCTAAATCTAAAGTTAAATCCAAAACACCAGTTTTAGATAACTTTGGAAGAGATTTGACATCCTTAGCTAATTCTGGTAAACTAGATCCAGTAATAGGTAGAGAAAAAGAAATCGAAAGAGTTTCTCAAATATTAAGTAGAAGAAAGAAAAACAATCCATTATTAATTGGAGAGCCTGGAGTTGGTAAATCTGCAATTGCTGAAGGATTAGCTTTAAGAATTATACAAAAAAAAGTTTCTAGAATTCTTTACAACAAAAGAGTTGTAACCTTAGATTTAGCCAGTATAGTTGCAGGAACTAAATATAGAGGACAATTTGAGGAAAGAATGAAAGCGGTGATGAATGAAATTGAAAAAAATGATGATATAATACTATTTATTGATGAAATTCATACTATTGTTGGCGCAGGAGGGGCAACCGGAAGTTTAGATGCTTCAAATATGTTTAAACCTGCACTAGCTAGAGGTGAAATACAATGTATTGGAGCTACAACGCTTGATGAATACAGACAATATATTGAAAAAGATGGAGCTTTAGAAAGAAGATTTCAAAAGATTATAGTAGAACCAACTACAGTTGAAGAAACACTTGAAATATTAAGGAATATTAAAGATCAATACGAATCTCATCACAATGTCAATTTTACGGATAAAGCTTTAGAAGCCTGTGTAAAATTAACTGATAGATATATTTCAGATAGATTTTTCCCTGACAAAGCAATAGATGCTATGGATGAAGCTGGTTCAAGAGTTCATATAACAAATATGGATGTTCCAAAAAACATAGTGAATTTGGAAGTAAATTTAGAAGAAGTAAGAGATAAAAAAAATGCAGTGGTTAAAAAACAAAAATACGAAGAAGCTGCAAAATTGAGAGATGATGAAAAAAGAATTGAAAAAGAATTAATTCAAGCCCAGGAAAAATGGCAAGAAGAATTAAAAATGCATCGTGAAACTGTTGACGAAAATGATATATCAGAAGTTGTTTCAATGATTACAGGTATTCCTGTCAATAAAATCGCTAAAGCTGAACTAAAAGAACTTAATAATCTAAATAATATTATTTCAAGTAAGGTTATTGGACAAAAAGACGCTGTAAGTAAAGTTGTTAAGGCTATTCAAAGAAACAGAGCTGGAATTAAAGATCCTAATAAACCAATTGGATCATTTATATTTTTAGGTCAAACTGGTGTTGGAAAAACACAGCTGGCAAAAATTTTATCCTCGGAACTTTTTAGTGGCTCAGACTCTTTGATAAGAATTGATATGAGTGAATATATGGAGAAATTCGCTGTTTCTAGATTGATTGGAGCTCCCCCTGGCTACGTTGGATATGAAGAAGGTGGGCAACTCACAGAAAAAGTACGAAGAAAACCATACAGTGTAATTCTACTTGACGAAGTTGAAAAAGCGCATCCTGATATTTTTAACATGCTTTTACAAGTACTTGATGAGGGATCTTTAACAGATAGCTTAGGCAGAAAAGTTGATTTTAAAAATACGGTAATTATAATGACCTCTAATCTTGGTGCAAGACAAGTAAAAGATTTTGGAAATGGAGTTGGGTTTGGTACGGAATCTATGAAATCTCAGGAGTCAAAAAATATTAAAAACACTATAGAAAAATCATTGAAAAAAGCATTTTCTCCAGAATTCCTAAATAGAGTTGACGAGATTGTGATTTTTAATAGTCTAGAAAAAGATGACTTAAAAAAGATTATAAATATTGAACTAGAAAAATTAAAAAATAGATTAAAAGAGCTTGGATATGAAATTAAAATATCTTCAAAAGCAATTAATTTTTTATGTGATAAAGGATTTGACAAAAAATATGGTGCTAGACCATTAAAAAGAGCGATTCAAAACTATGTTGAGGACTTAATAGCTGAAGAAATTGTAAAATCCAATATTAAAGATGGTAGCAAATTTAAAATTGAATGTAATAAAGACAATTCTAAATTAAGTGTTATTAAATTATAATACAGTTTATTAGGTTTATTTTATTAAATAAACATTAAATTAATCATAAACTATTGATTCCATAAAATAGAATAAATAAAATTATTTTTCTTCAAATAAAACATAAGGTTAACATACATTTATATGTTAATACATCTATTTTCTAATGAAAGTTTTAAAATTTGGCGGTTCTTCAATCTCTAGCGCAGAAAACATTGAAAATGTTTTAAAAGTACTCAAGAGTAATTATGATTCTAAAATGATAGTTGTATTTTCTGCTATTGGCAAAACAACTGATGATTTAATAAAATGCGGTAAACTTGCTAGTTTAAGAGATAATGATTTTAAAAATGTTTACAAATCTATTTTAAAAAACCATATTGAAATTTGTACTACTTTGTTTAAATTTAAAAATCAAAGCAAAATTTTAAGTTACGTTCAAAAACAATTTAATGATCTTGAAAGTATTTTAGAAGGGGTTTTTAACTTAAAAGAATTTAGTTCCAAAACATATGATAATATTTCAGGCTTTGGAGAATTAATATCCCATTACATAATTGGTGAATTTGGAATAGAAAGTGGGCTTGATATAACTTTAAAAGATTCAAGAGAAATAATAACTACTAAACTTTTAAAACTTGGTTCAAATCAAGTTGATTACAATTTAACAGAAAGAAAATGGAAAGAGTTTTCTAAAACAGTAAATAGCAAAATCATAGTCATGCCTGGTTTTATTGCCAGAGATAATTACGGAAATAATGTTACGCTAGGTATAGGGGGATCTGATTTTACTGCTTCCATACTAGCTTCAATAACAAATGCGAAAAAATTAGAAATATGGACAGATGTTTGTGGTATTTTTACTGCAAATCCAAAAATAGTTAAACAGTCCTTCCCTATTGATTATTTATCATATAAAGAAGCTATGGAACTATCTCATTTTGGAGCTAAAGTTTTATACCCCCCTACTATAAAACCGGTAATGAATAAAAACATTCCTGTTTACATAAAAAATACATTTAAAAGTAAATGTCCAGGAACTTTGATTTCTAGAGACTCAAAAAATGAATCAATAGTTAAAGGAATTACTCATATTAAAAATATTACATTACTTACAATTGAAGGAAGTGGTATGGTTGGAATTCCTGGTTTTTCAAAAAAATTATTTGAGGAAATATCTAATAATAATATAAATATTATTATGATCACTCAAGCCTCTTCAGAACACTCTATTTGTATTGGAATTAAAGATTCAGAGGCTAATAAAGCAAAAAAAATTGTTGATGAAGCTTTTAGATATGAAATTGAAAATCTAATTCTAAATCCATGTCTAATTGAAGATAAGCTTTCGATAATTGCATTAGTTGGAGATAAAATGAAAAATCATCAAGGAATTAGCGGAAAAATGTTTAGTGCATTAGGAAAAAACAATATTAATGTTAAAGCAATTTCACAAGGTTCTTCAGAAAGAAATATAACAGCAGTTATTGATGAGAAAGATGTTAAAAAAGCTTTAAATACCTTACATGAAATATTTTTTGAAAATAATATTAAACAAATAAATCTGTTTATTATAGGGATTGGAAATGTGGGTTCTAAGTTATTAATTCAGATAGATCAACAATCAGAATATCTCAAAGAAAAACTCAAACTTAAATTAAGAGTAATAGCAATATCAAATTCAAAAAAAATGCTTTTTAAAGATACTGGTATTGATCTAACAGATTATAAAACATCAATTGAAACGGGTGATGTTGTCAATCTTGATAATTTTTTCTCTAAAGCAATAGAACTCAACCTAAGAAATAGTGTATTTGTGGATAACACTGCAAGCCCAAAAATCGCAGAGACATATAAATATTTTCTGAAAAACAATATTAATGTAGTTACCTGTAATAAAATTGCATGTGCAGACTCATTTAAAAATTACAAGGAACTTAAAAATATTTCAAAAAAGTATGATACATCTTTTTTGTTCGAAACAAATGTTGGAGCAGGACTACCAATTATTGATACCTTAAACAACCTTATAAATTCTGGTGACAAAATTATTTCTATTGAAGCTATATTATCAGGAAGTTTAAATTTTATTTTTAATAATTATAATAATTCTAATACTTTTAAAGAAGTTGTTCAAAAGGCTATGGATGAGGGTTTTACCGAGCCTGATCCAAAAATTGACTTGAGTGGAATTGACGTAGCTAGAAAAATTTTGATATTAGCAAGGGAAAGTGGAAAAGAAATTGAAATTAATGAAATTGAAAATAATTCTTTCATTCCTAAAGAATGTTTAGAAACTAACTCTAATATAGATTTTTTAAACTCACTACATTCCAATGAAACTCATTTTAAAAAAATATTAAATAAGAGTATTAAAAGCGAATCTAAAATAAAATACGTAGCTGAGTATAAAAACGGAAAAGCCTCTGTCGGAATTAAATATATTCCCAAGAATCACGATTTTTATAATTTAGAAGGTAGTGACAACATAGTCTTGTTTTATACCGAGCGTTATAAATTTCAGCCTTTAATAGTTAAAGGCGCTGGAGCAGGCTCAGAAGTTACTGCGTCCGGAATATTTGCCGATATAATTAGAGTAAGTAGAAATTAAATGAATGAAATCAAAGTCTTCTCTCCAGCAAGTATTGCTAATTTATCATGCGGATATGACATTTTAGGAGTTTGTCTTGACAACATTGGTGACGAAATTACTGTAAGAAAAACTAAAAAAAAGGGAGTTGTAATTAAAAAAGTTTCTGGACAAAAACTAAGTACTGATATATCGCTTAACGTAGCTGGAGTTTCTGCAACTGCTCTTTTAAATGAAACTAAAGTTAATTGTGGATTTGAAATTGAAATTCATAAAGGAATTAAACCTGGAAGCGGAATTGGAAGTAGTGCTGCAAGTTCTGCTGGAAGTGTTTTTGCAATTAATAAATTAATAGGAGAGCCATATACAAACAAAGAATTAATAAAATTTGCAATGTATGGTGAAATGGCCGCAAGTGGATCCAAACACGCTGATAATGTTGCAGCTGTTCTTTTAGGTGGTTTTACGTTTGTTAGAAATAGTATTGAAAATGATTACTTTAAATTAAACACTCCTATTGAAATTGCATTTACTGTAATTCATCCAAAAATTGAATTAAAAACAAAAGATTCAAGAGCTGTTGTTAAAGATAAAGTCTTATTGAAAAATATGATTGAACAATCTGCTAATCTTGGAGCTTTTATAAGCGGACTATACACTGAAGATTATGATTTAATTGGAAGGTCTTTAAAAGATGTCATAATAGAACCTTTGAGATCTGTTTTAATTCCAAAATTTGAAAAAATTAAATCAGTGAGTATTAATTCTGGAGCTCTTGGCTGCGGCATTTCGGGTTCTGGACCATCTGTATTTGCTATGTGCAAGGGAGTTACTACAGCTATAAATGTAGGCAATGCAATGAAAAAAATTTACGACAAATTAGATTTAGATTACGATGTTCATATTTCGTGTGTAAACGATATCGGTATTAAAATATTAAAGACAAATTAAAATGTTATACAGAAGTCTAAATGGACATCATAAAAAAGTCAATTTTGAAACAGCAGTAAAAAATGGTTTAGCTGAAGATGGCGGATTATTTTTTCCTGAAAAAATAAGTCCAATTAATAATGAGTTTATCAAAAATCTTGATAAATATTCAAATATTGATATTGCGCATGAGGTTATTAAACAATTTATTGGAGATTCTATAAATGAAAAAGATTTAAAAGAAATTTTATCAAATACAGTTGATTTCGATTTTCCTTTAATTGATCTTGGAAATAATATTTATTCATTAGAGTTATTTCATGGTCCCACCCTAGCCTTCAAAGACGTAGGTGCCAGATTTATGGCGAATTGCTTAGGTTACTTTAATAAAAATAAAAACATAACAAATACTGTTTTAGTAGCAACTTCTGGAGATACTGGGGCAGCTGTAGCCAATGGATTTTTTAAGGTAAAAGGAACAAACGTTATAATTTTATATCCCGAGAATAAAGTTAGTGAAATACAAGAACGGCAATTAACAACAAACGGAAATAATATTACAGCTCTTAGAGTTAAAGGAAGTTTTGATGATTGTCAGGATATGGTTAAAAAAGCATTTTTAGACAAAGAACTCAATAATAAATTTAACTTAACATCAGCAAATTCAATAAACGTAGCAAGATGGCTTCCACAAGCATTTTATTATTTTTATGCAGTTAAAAAACTTAAAAAAAAGAATTTAGTTTTCAGTGTTCCTAGTGGAAATTTTGGGAATATTTGCGCTGGGATAATTGCCATGAAACTTGGTTTACCAATAGATCATTTTGTAGCTAGCACTAATGTAAATGATACGATCCCAAGATATTTTAAATCCAAAGTCTTGAGTCCAAAACCAACTATTCAAACAATTTCAAATGCAATGGACGTATCAAACCCAAGTAATTTTATTAGAATACAAGAAATGTTTGAAAATTTTGATACTCTATCATCCTTCCTTTCTTCATACTCTTTTGATGACTATCAAACACTAGAGATTGTTAAAGAGATTTACAATAATAAAAACTATATCATGGATCCGCACGGAGCAGTGGGATATTTAGGATTAAAAAAGTATTTAAAAAACAAACCCAACAAAATTGGTGTATTTTTAGAAACGGCTCACCCAATTAAATTTTCAAAACACATAGAAAACACAATTGATGTAAAACTTAAAATTCCTAAAAAAATAAATAAAATTTTATCGAAAAATAAAAAATATATTGATATTGAAAATTATAATGATTTTAAAAAGAAAATACTTAACATGTTTTAATTGAATGAAAAACCTTTTGGAGGTTCTAAACCTTTTAAATGTTTTACAAAATAATCCCATTTTCTTCTCATCATGTAGTTACTCATATCGCCGTATCCATGTCTCTTGTTTGGAAATAAAATCAAATCAAAATCTTTATTAGCTTTTATTAACTCGTCAACTACAAGCATAGTATTGGATGGAGGCACATTATCATCAAGCATTCCATGAGCAATTAATAATTTTCCTTTTAAATTTTCAACAAATAATTGATTAGCTTGTATATCATAATTAGTTTTTTTTGCGTCATATTCAGAACTATTATCTTTAGAATCAATATCTAGGGGTTCTAAAAGTCCATGCCATTTTTCTCCCCAGTCAGCTTCATAATTTCTATTATCATGATTTCCCGAGCTAGATACCGCAACATCATAAAAGTCAGAATATCTAAGTAAAGCTGCAGTTGAAGCAAATCCTCCACCAGAGTGACCCCAAATACCAATTCTTGATAAATCCATAGCGGAATATTTTTTTGATAATTGTTCAATTGCTGTAATATTATCAGGGAGACCATTGTCACCCATATTTCCATAATATGCATCGTGGAAGGATTTAGACCTTCCAGGGGTTCCCATTGCGTCAACTGCAACTACAATAAAACCTAACTCAGCAAGAGCTTGAAAATCTCTTCTGGTTACCATAAAGGAATAATTACCAACACTCCCAGATTGAGGGCCAGGATAAATATAATTTAAGACAGGATATTTTTCATTGTCCTCATAATTACTGGGTAAAAACAAAAGACCATAAAGATCAGTTTTTTCATCCCTTGCCTTAACATTAAACTCTATAGGCTCTTGCCATCCATTTTTTTTAAGTTCATCAGTATTAGAAGATGATAGCTGAAATAAAGTTTTTCCATTTCTATTTTTTAAAATTGATTTAGGAGCAATGTTGGTTGTAGAATATGTGGTAACAAAATAAGTCCAATTTGGAGAAGGGTTTATTGAGTGTGTGCCAGTTTCTGGTGTTAAACAAGTTAAATTATTTCCATCAAAATTTACTTTATATAAATAAACATGATATGGATTACCTTTTTCTTTTCCACCTGCGGTAAAAATTATCTCTCTCTTGTCATTATCAATATGCATAATTTTTCTTACTAACCAATTTCCAGATGTAATCTTATTTTTTAATTTTTTAGTAGATAAGTCATATAAAAAAATATGTCCCCAATTATTTTTTTCAGAATACCATATAAATTCATTGGAATCAAACAAAACTTTCCAATTTTCTGCTCTAACTCCAGATTCATAATAAGTATCTACATTTTCTTTAAAAATAGAACGAACAATTCCGGTTTTTGAATCCGCTATTTGCAAATGTGCCTCCTTATGATCTCTGGAGGATGAAATAAATGCTAGTTTAGATGAATCTTTACTCCATTGAGTATCAAGCAACTCACCTCCTCTTCCTGCTATATGATCAGTTGTTGTAGATCTCTGAAAATCATTTTTCATTTTTAATTTGACGATTTTACTTGACTTAACATCAATTATAAGTCTCTCTATTTCAAATATTTTTTCATCACCAGGAAGCGCATACTTCCAAGATTGAAGTTTTGGGTGACCAACATTTGTTGTAGTTAAATACATTTCGCCAACATCTCGGGCATCTTGTCTGAAAGTTGCTATTTTATCAGAGTTGGGACTCCATTTTAAAACAGGACCTTTAGATTTTATCCATCCAGCATTATTCGTGGAATAGCCATAATTCTTAAAACCATCAAAAGTCAATTGTGTTCTTTTACCTGTTTTAGTATTCCTAATCCATAAATTAAAATCGTCTATATAAGCAGCTAAGTTTCCATTGGGAGACAAAAATTCGTAAGGGTTATTTTTATAATCCTTGTTTATATTTTGCGAATTAACTTCATCATTTTCATTATAATTACTTTTTTCTAATGATTTTAAATCTATTGAAAACTTTTCTGATTTGTCCTTAAACTTTACTTCATAATGAAAAGAATTTTCTTCATCCCATTTCTGGTTAGTTAAAACATTATTTAGGTATTTATTAAAACCTCTGCCCATATGAAAAGAGGCTTTTTCATAATCATCAAATGTCATTGATGATGAATTTTCGCTATCACAAGAGATGAAAATTAGAAAAATAAATCCTAAAATGAAGCTAAATTTTTTATTCATACTATTGAATTAAATATTTTGAATTTACATAATAGTTATTATCAATTTCAATAGATCCTTTGATGTTTTTAGATTTCCATTTTTGAGTTGGGTATATTCTTATTTTTTTTTGATTGCCCTCAACATAGTCTGTAACAATTAAATCAATTGGCATTTTAAATCCATCAACAACATTATTCCATCTAAAAGACATTTTACTATCAACCAATTTATGCTCTAAAACAGGTATCCTTACATCCCTTAAATATTGATTAAAAAATGGATTTAAGTTTAATTTCATTTTTTTAGAAATATAATTTTCTATTTCATAAGTTGTAACAGTTTTATGATAAAAATCTTTATTTAATCCTCTCAAGATATTTCTCCATAATTTATCATTATCAGCTACTTGCCTTAGTGTGTGAAGAAGATTTGCACCTTTCGAGTACATATCACCTGAGCCACCTTTGTTAACATTATATGGTCCAATTATTGGCTTTTTATTTCCAATTCCTCTTCTAGTTCCAATTACATATTCGGATGATGCTTTTTTTCCAAAATGATAATCAACAAAAAGATTTTCTGAATATGTGGTAAATCCCTCATGAACCCACATGTCTGCGATATCCTTATAAGTTATATTATTAGCAAACCACTCATGACCAGTCTCATGAATGATTATATAATCAAATTTTAGTCCCCATCCAGTACCCGATAAATCGCGACCTAGGTATCCTTTTCTATACTTATTACCATATGTAACAGAACTTTGATGCTCCATCCCTAAATAAGGAGTTTCTACTAGTTTAAAACTATCTTCATAAAAAGGGTATGGTCCAAACCAATGTTCAAAAGCTTGCATAGTTTTAATAGCATCAATAAAATGAACTTTTGCTTTTTCTAAATTATAACTCAAAACATAATAATCCATATCTAAATCACCCTTCTCCCCTTCATATATTTCTGAAAAATTTACATAATCAGCGATATTTATATTAACTCCATAATTATTTATTGGATTCACTACTTCCCAATGAAATGTAGTCGAATCTGACATTTCATCAATCTTAATTAATCTTCCATTTGAAACATTAGTGAGTCCTTTTGGAACATTAACACTCATTAACATACTTTCGGGTTCATCATACATATGATCTTTATTAGGCCACCAAACACTAGCTCCCAAACCCTGACAAGAAGATGCAATAAAATGATTTCCATTTTTATCTTTTTCCCATGAAATACCACCATCCCACGGGGCCCTTACAGCCACTCTAGGATTACCTTCATAATAAACTACTATCTCTTCTTTAGAGCCAACATTTTGTTTTTTCTTAAGTTTTATAAAATGGGCATTACCATCATGTATTATCTCTAATTCGGAATTATCTTGAGTAGCCTTTGTCAATCTTAATGGAGTTTGAAGATCAATTTGCATTAAATCGTGTGATTTAAGTACTGTGTAAGAAATCTTATTAGAACCTGAAATAAATTTTTCTTCTGGTTTAACGATTATATCAAGATGATAACGATTTAAATCCCACCAAGACCTTTCTTTAGTAATGGATCCGCGTAATGTATCTTGTCTGCTAAATTCAGTTTTGTCACCCATTATTCCTTGAGAGAATAATATCACAGGAGATAATAACAAAAGAATTAATATTTTTTTCATGTTGATATGTGTTTAAAAATTTTATTGTAAGGTAAAAAAAATTGCTCGAAATTTGTATTATAAAATGTATTATGAAAAAAACTTCTCTATTTGATATTCACGTTAAACTTAATGCTAAAATGGTTCCTTTTGCGGGATTCAACATGCCTGTTCAATTTGAAGGTGTAAATGCTGAGCATTTAAAGGTTAGAAGTTCAGTTGGTATATTTGATGTTTCTCATATGGGAGAATTTTTAATTGATGGAGAAAATGCTACTGAATTCTTAAATTATATATGTTCAAATGATATTTTATTAATGTCCAATGGAAAAGCTCAATATAATTGTCTTATTAATCACAACGGAGGAATAATTGATGACTCGATTGTCTATAAATTTGATTCGAATAGCTATATGATTGTAGTAAATGCTTCAAATATTGATAAAGATTGGGATTGGATACAGGAGCAGAATATAAAGTTCAATAATAAATTAACTAATATATCAAACGATACTTCCCTTCTTGCTCTTCAAGGCCCTAGAGCAAATGAAGTCCTTCAAAAATTAATTGATTTTGATTTAAGTGAACTAACAAGTTATTCTTTTAACAAAAGTAATATCAAAGAAATTAAAGATGTTATCATTTCCACAACGGGGTATACTGGTTCAGGTGGGGTTGAATTATATGTAAATAATAATGATGCTGTAAAACTATATAATCTGTTGATTGAAACGGGTCAATATTTAGATATCAAACCCATTGGATTAGCAGCTAGAGATACGTTAAGACTTGAAATGGGCTATTGTCTTTATGGAAATGATATCGACGACTTTACTAGCCCAATTGAAGCTGGATTAAAATGGGCAACAAAAACAAATAAAGATTTTATTGGAAAAAAACATATTTTAAATACAGTTAAGAACGGAATTGAAAAAAAATTAATAGGTTTTGTATTAAATGAAAGAGGAATTCCAAGAAAAGGCTATAAAATATTTGATTCTGATCAAAATGAAATCGGATTAGTTACATCTGGAACAATGTCACCAATGCTAAAAAAAGGAATTGGAATGGGTTATGTTAAGTTTTCTAATAGCGAATTAGGAACTGAAATATTTATACAAATTAGAAACAAATTTATCAAATCAAAAATCGTTAAACCTCCATTTATAAAATGATTAGAGTTTTAATTTTTGGAGGAAGTAGCTTAATTGGAACTACAATTTTCAAAGAATTAAATCCTTTTTATGATCTGCATGCTACTTATTATAAACAAACTAAATATAGGTCCAACAAAAGGTATATTTACTATGATCTTAAGGAAGATCCTATTTCAATATTAAATAAATTAAATCCTAATATTATAATTTCTGGCTTAAAAGGTAATTTTAATTTACAAGTAAAATATTTTGATAAAATTATCAAATATTGCGAAACGTTTAATTCAAAGCTAATGTTTATATCTTCATCAAATGTTTTTGATTCATTTATAAATTTTCCCTCATATGAGTATGATAAAACTTTTTCTCAAAGCGTCTATGGAAGATTTAATATTCATATAGAAAATAAATTATTTAGAATGAAAAGTTCAAATTGGACCATAAATAGGTCTGCTATGATTTTTAGTTCAAAATCTAAAAGAATAAATCAAATAAAAGAAAGCATTATTAATTTAAGTCCAATAGAAATATTTCCCAATTTGATTATAAATATAAATTCAGAAAATTTATTAGCAAAACATTTGCATTATATGATAAGTAGAAATCTAAACGGAATATTTCATCATGGAAGTAAAGATTTAATTAATCACGAAGAATTAATTAAAAATATAATTGAAAAATTAAATTTTAAACAAGTTAATTATAAGTACGTTTACACAACTAACAACAATAGATACCTTTCGCTACTATCCAATAAAAATTCATTTCCTAAACATCTAAATTTCTCATTTGATTCTATTTTAGAAAAAATTCAATAAAATCATTTTATTAACTTTAGTATATAAATTATATTTGAATTTATGGGAAGAGCATTTGAATTTAGAAAAGCAAGGAAAATGAAAAGGTGGTCAGCTATGGCTAAAACTTTCACTAGAATTGGAAAGGACATAGTAATGGCTGTCAAAGATGGTGGAGCTTCAATTGAAACTAATTCTAAACTTAGAGCTGTCATTCAAAATGCAAAGGCTGCTAATATGCCTAAAGACAATATTGAAAGAGCTATAAAAAGAGCTTCGGATAAATCTACAGGAAATTTTAAAGAAATTTTATTTGAAGGTTATGGGCCTTATGGCATTGCAGTTATTGTTGAAACAGCAAGTGATAACAATAATAGAACCGTTGCAAATATTAGGAGTTATTTTAATAAATATGGAGGAAATTTAGGTACAGCTGGATCTGTAGAATTTATGTTTGATAGAGTCTGTAATTTTAAAATAAAAACAGAAATAAACTTAGAAGAATTGGAATTAGATTTTATTGATTTTGGAGTTGATGAAGTTATACAAGATGATGATGGTGATGTGATTTTATACTCCTCTTTTGAAAATTACGGCTCAATTCAAAAGGAAATTGAAAGCAGAAGTATTGAAATAGTATCCTCTGAATTTGAAAGAATTCCAAAACAAATGAAAGAGCTTAGTGAAGAAAAAAAAGAAGAAGTAAATATATTAATTGAAAAAATTGAAGAAGATGATGATGTACAGACTGTTTTTCACAATATGAATTAATGACTAAGAATATTCAGGTATTTTACCGTTAATTCCTTTAAACAAACTTCTTAAAAAAGTGATGTCATTATCAATATTTCCAGTGATAATAAAAGGATTAAATACTTTAATTTGTTTATTCTCAAAATCTAGAGCTACACTGTATATTGGAACATTAGCTTTTTTAGCAATATAATAAAAACCTGTTTTCCAACTACTAACTTTTTTTCTTGTTCCCTCAGGTGATAAAGCGAGAATAAATGATTCATTTTGATTAAATAAATCAGCAATTGAATCTACACTATTTGAGTTACTATTTCTATTTACAGGCATTCCACCCAGCCAATTCATAAAATATTTTAATGGAAAGGTGAATAACTCTTTTTTACCAATAAAATACACGTTTTTATTATCGAATAAACTTCTAGCAAAAATTGCAATAAAAAAATCAGACCAATGTGTATGAGGAGCTGCTATAATTATACATTTTTTAACAAAATTAGTATCTCCTACTATTTTCCATTTTAGAAGATTATAAAATATATATTCTCTTATTTTTTTCATTTTAACAAATTTCTTGCTTTAATTAGATCTTCCATAGTGTCAATACCAATTCCATCAAAATCAGTAATTACCATTTTGATTTTTTTTCCATTTTCTAAATATCTTAATTGTTCTAGTTTTTCAATTAACTCTAACTTACTTGGTTTTGAATTGTAGAAATCCACTAAGCTTTTCTTTCTAAATCCATAAACTCCTATATGTTTATAATACTTTACTTTGATATCTAAATCTTTATCATAAGGAATTGGATTTCTAGAAAAATACATTGCAAAATTATTAGAATCAATTACAACTTTAACATTATTTGGGTTTTCAACCTCTTCCTTGTTAGAAATGACTTTCATTAAAGAGACTAAATCAATTTTATTCTCATTGTCTAGTTTAAAAGTATTTATTAGTTTTTCTAAACTATTCTTGTCTATTAATGGCTCATCTCCTTGTACATTAACAATAACATCAACTTGCATATCTTTTGCAAATTCAGCTATCCTATCTGAACCAGATTCATGATTTTCTTTACTTAATAAAATATTTTTATGATGTTTTATTAAAAAGCTATAAATCTCATTAGAATCAGTAACTACGTATACGTCATCAAACAAATTAGTTTTAAGTGTATTTAAAAGAGTAGACAAAATAACAGGGATTCCGTTTAAGTCCATCATAAGTTTACCAGGTAACCTAGTCGAATCTAATCTGGCCGGAATCATCGCTATAATTTTCAATTGAATACTTTTAATTCAAAAATACACTTAAATTTTAAAAGCCGATTAAATATAATTTCTTTTCAGCTCTAGTTACCGCAGTATATAGCCATCTTAAATAATCCATATCAACACCATCTTTTAGGTAAGGTTTTTCAATAAAAACAGTAGGCCATTGGCCACCTTGAGCTTTATGACAAGTTAAAGTGTAAGAAAATTTCACATTCAAGGCATTAAAAAAAGGATTTTCTTTCGTTTTAATAAATCTCTTATATTTTGACTTAAGGTTCATGTAATCTTTTTGAACCTCATTATATAATTTGTTTGATTGCTCATATGAAAGTGAGGGTAAATCAGAATTTAGAGTATCTAATAAAATAACAGTTTCTAAAACCGGTTCATCAGCATAGTCAACTAACTTAACTTTAATTTCGGCAAATTTGAATCCATATAATTCTTTAATTGAAAAAATTTCTAAAATCTGAACTATATCGCCGTTCGCTAAAAAAGATATATTGAGTTTTTTAGATGACCAGAAATAATTATTTTTAGTTATAATTAATAAGTCTCCAACAGAAATTAAATTTTCGTTAAATAAAATAGATTTTCTAATTTGTTGATTGTATAAATTTGCCCTTTTATTAGATCTAACTATAATAATAGTTTTTTCTGATCCATTCTCATTATAAGAGGACTCTATTTTTTCTTGAATTTCAAATCCGTCATTTAAAATTTCCACATCTGGATATAACTGAAAATCAAAAGAAAATATCTCATTTAAAATATTATTTCTTATAGTAGTAGCATTAATTAAAATTCCAGATGATTTAGATTGACGAACAACATTGCTTAGAGTAAAATCCATAGATTTAATGCCGTAAAACTCTTTGATTAAATCAGAGTTTAAAGCAGGACTAACAGTTTGTTTTACAGGCGGAAGTTGAGCTGTATCACCAAGAAAAATTAATTTTGAATTAGTTTTGAAATCTACATATTTAAATATATCTGTTAATAAAGATTTTGATTTAAATAAATCGGAAGAAGTAGAAGAATCCGAAATCATAGATGCTTCATCAACTATAAATAAAGTGTTTTTAATTTTATTAATTTTTAATTTAGTTTCAAATTTTCCAAATTTGTCAACTGAGGAAAAATATATTTTCTTGTGAATAGTAAATGATTTCTTTTTGGAATAATTGGATAAAACCTTAGCTGCCCTCCCTGTAGGTGCCAGTAAACAAATATTATATTTCAAAAACTTAACATTATCAACTAAAGTTTTCATTAATGTAGTTTTTCCTGTTCCAGCATACCCTTTTAGGATAAACAGTCCAATATCATTGTTTGATATAAGAAACTTACTTAACTCACCAATTGCAGCAATTTGATCTTCTGTTGGCGAAAATGAAAATTTATTAATCAAGAGTTGAGAAAAGTCTTTAAAATCCATTGTAAATTAGAGAATGTAATGTGTTTGGTGGGTTTAAAAAAAAATGTAGTTTTGTTAAATATAATTAATTAAACAATGGAATTCATATCAAAATATAAGAGATATATAGAATCTGTACTATGGGTCTTAATAATAGTTTTTGCTTTTCAGGTATTTAACTCTGTTAATGCACCTATAAAATTTAATGAGGTCAAAAATGAGAGATACCTTAAAGTTATTGATAAGCTTAAAGATATTAGAAATGCACAAATAGCGTATAAAAGTGTCAACGGTGTGTATTCTGACAGCTTTGAAGGTTTGATAAAATTTATTGATACAGCTCAATATACACTTATTCAAAAAAGAGATTCTAGTTATATGAAATATGACAGAGTTTACAGAATCGATATGTTAAAAGAAGTTGTAGTTATTGATACACTGGGATTTGCATCTGTTAAAGATTCATTATTTGGAAGTTCTGACAGATACAAATTAATGGCAGAAGTTCCTATTGATGGTGTAAATCAAATGTTTTCAATTAAGGCAGATGTAATCGATAAAAACGGCTATAATGTTCCAGTTTTTGAAGTTAGAGTTTCTAAGGACGCAATCTTATTTGATCAAAATAAAGATCTTTTAAAGCAAGAAAAGGCTCTAATGTCTGTTGATGGAGTAAATGGCCCAGACCTTGTACTAGGATCTATGACTGATGTCAGCACCAATGGAAATTGGCCAACAACCTATGATGCAATCGCAAGAAATTAGTAAGTTAGAAAAAAGTTTATCTCTTATTATTTTGATTAGTTCGAAAGAACTAAAACTTTTATTAAGGAATTCTATTGATTCCGAAATTATTGATCAAAATTACACCTATTACTCAGAAGAAATAGAAATTGAAAAAATTTTAACTGAACTTAAAATTAAATTAAAAGAATTTGATTTAATAAATGTTGGAAAAGTAACATTAATACTAAATAACAAACTATCAGTACTTGTTCCAAATGATTTTTTTCAAGAAGAAAACTGCTTAGATTACCTAAAATTTAACTCTAGATTAATTAAAAATGATACTGCTTCGTCTGACTATATTGAGGAATTGAAAACTCACAACGTTTATATAGCTTATGGAAATATCACTAATTATCTAATAGAAAAATTTGGCTCGTTTGAATACTTCCATTACAACACAGTTCTTTTAAAAAAATTACACCATGAATTATTTACAGATAAAAAAATAATAATTTATGTGAATATTAATAAAAGTTATTTAAATATTATTGTTTTTAAAGGAAGGGAACTTAATTATTCAAACTCATTTAATTATAAATCTAAAGACGATATTTTATATTTTTTACTATTTGTTATGGAACAAAATAAATTAGTAAACAATAAAACTAAAATTAAATTAATTGGTGAGAAAGAAGATACAAATCATCATTACACCTACTTATCCAAGTTTGTTAAGAACATTGAAATAAAAAATTCAGGTTATGCAATAGAAAATATTGTTATATGAGAATAATTTCTGGAAAAAACAGAGGAAAAAAAATATCAGTTCCCAAAAACCTTCCTGTTAGACCGACTACTGATCAGTCAAAGGAAGCAATTTTTAATATAATTAATAACACTTATTACTTTGATGAATTAAAAGTTCTAGATCTATTTGCAGGAAGCGGAAATATAAGCTATGAATTTGCGTCACGAGGTGTTAAAAACGTTAAATGTGTAGATAATAACTCTAACTGTATTAGATTTATTAAAAAAATTTCTGATGAATTAAATCTTGATTTAAAAGTCACTAAAAGTGATACCTCAAAATATTTAAAGAATTGTTTAGAGCAATTTGATATTATTTTTTTTGACCCCCCTTATGTCTTTGAAATTGTAGAATATTTTAAGATTATTGACTTAATTTTTGAACGAAATCTTTTGAATAATGAAGGAATAATAATTGCAGAACACTCTAAACAAATAAGCCTAAAAGATCATAAAAACTTTAATAAAAGTAAAGATTATGGAGGTTGTTCATTTAGTTTTTTTAAAATTTAAAAAACTGAAACTCAGATATTTATATTACTTTTGCTATACTAAAGATTTAGATATTAAAAAATACACTTATTGGCTTATGATCTGAAAATTTAACATTGTAAATTTGGTAAGAATTAGCTTTAATTAATTTTGAATAAAAAATATAATCAATTCTGATCGGTAAAAAACTAAAGCCATACGTTGCTCCAAATTCAAAACCTTTTTGGACATAAGAATCAAAATACAAATCATTAATTTTTTTATACACAAATGAATCAGTAGTGTTATTTAAATCGACAGCCAATATCGGGGGATAAGGAGATTTGTTCATATGATCAACTAAAATCAAACACTCATCGTTTTGAATATTATAAACTGACTTAGTTTTTTTAAAAACATCTTTAAAAGTCTTTTTGTCTGGCTTAAAGGACAAAGGATTAATGTTATATGACTTGAAGTGAGAATTGTACAGTCTTAAGGTGTCTTTTTGATAAATAAAATCCACATAAATAGCAATTTTACGTTTATCACTAGAAATCACATTTCCCCTATTAATCATTTTACTATTACCAAATATTGCTAACCCAACATTTCCTTCATTTAAAACAACATGACTGTATTTGTATTTATTCATAAGTTCCTTATAATCATCATGAAACTCTTGAATTGCAATAAAATCAGGCTCAATGTTGTTTACAAAAGTCTTTATTTTATTTCCTGTGTAATTGTCTTTTATCCAATTATAATGATTAAAAAGTCTTACATTATAACTCATGATTTGTAATCCACTTGGCTCAGTAACTATCTTTTCGTTTTGAAAAAAAGAAATAGGCTTATCTAAATAAACCAAAAGAACTAAAAAAGAAAAAATAAATCTAGTATCTAATTTAATAGCCCAATAAATAAAAAATAAAAAATTAAAAGAAAGCAGAACAGGAAGAAAAATGACTAGAACAGAAAACGAAGACAATCCTTCCAAATGATAGTTAGAAAGCAAATAACACAACGCTATCAATGCAATTAAAGCAAGATTTAACAGTAATATAATTTTACTAAAAAAAGTTCTATTTTTTACAAAAATCACGATTTACCTGCCTTAAATAAAGTTTCTTTTTCCGTCTTAGTCAAACTATCATATCCTGACTTGCTAATTTTGTCTAATATTAAATCTATTTTCTTTTGGGCAACGGCATCCTTTCTGTAAACAGTTGTTTTTTTTGCATAATTTCTTTTATCAGATTTTACTTTTCGTTTAAAAATAAATTTATAAAAATCAATAATCCAATTACCATAATCCTCGCCTTGAATCATTTTTTTATGATAAAAATACCCCAAAAATGCACCTCCTAAATGCGCTATATGACCTCCAGAATTTCCGCCTGGTATTTGAATAATATCTAAAAGAATAAGAAATGAAGCTATATAAATAATTTTAATATTGAATGTTAGTATTCTAAAGCTATAATTTGGACTATAAGATGCTAAAAAAATAAAAACAGCCATTACACCTGCAGATGACCCAATCATTGATGATTTTATATTGTTAAAAGCAGGAAAAAGATTGTAACTAATTAAGTAAGCTAATGAACCAAATAAAATTCCTAAAATAAAAATTTTGATTAATCTTTCACTGCCAAAAAGATTAAGTACTACAGATCCACTTAAATACAATATTAACATGTTTCCAATCAAATGCCATAAATCTGAATGAAAAAAACCATAAGAAATCAATGACCAAGGTTTTGATATTAAATCCATTAGATTTGGAGATATATCAAATAAATTAATTACTGAAAAATCATTAACATTAAAGAGAAATAAAAATGTATTTACAATGTAAGGAATCACAAAAAAAATAATCATAATTAATATGATTCTCTGCAAAATATCAAGATTTTTGAAACTAAATCTTATTTTATCTATTAATTCCATCTATTAGAATTAAATTGATTTTTTCTCCAATATAAAACCATAATTAAACCAATTAATGCTCCACCAACATGAGCAAAATGCGCTATCGAACCAATTGAAAAGGAAGAAAGTCCAAAAAACAGATCTATCAAAATCAACAAAGGCACAAAATACTTTGCTTTAATAGGAATTGGAGGGAATAATAACATAAGTTTAGAATTAGGAAAGGAAAATGCGAAAGCTACTAGAACACCATAAATAGCTCCTGAAGCACCTACCATAACACTATTAAAGGATGATAAAGCCTGATTGTAATCGTTTTGAGACATATAGTTAAGTAAAATAGCAGGATCACTTAAACTTAGGCTATTTGTCTCAACAACATCATAAAGAGCTTGAACTTGAATATAATAGACTAACATTTGTAATGCAGCCGCACCTAAACCAGCTGAAAAATAAAAAAATAAAAATTTTTGCTTACCCCACATTTGCTCAAGTGGTGAACCAAACATCCATAGACCAAACATATTAAATAATATATGCGATGGACTACCATGCATAAACATATGAGAAATAAGTTGAGAAATTATAAACTTATCATTTTCAAAATAATGTAAAGCTAAAATGTCGTAACTCAAATCACCCAAAAATTGAGAACCAAAATAAAAAATTATATTAATTATAATTAACTGCTTAATAGTTTCAGGAACTGATCTCATGTTTTAAAATATTTTTATTATTTCCTCCAAAGAAATTAATTTAAAAATTAATTTACCAAACGGTGAAACATTTGGATCTTTACAAGCAAATAAATCATTGACTAATGATTCTTGTAATTTAACATTAATATTTTCATTTGATGATATTGAGGAATATTTAGACAAAAGTTTTGCAATTAAGTCATTTAAAGTATGAACTGCACTATCCTGATTATAATCTTTATTTCTAAGAAAATCCTGAAACAATTCATTAATATTTTTTTGATTTAAAAAAGGGTGAATACCAGAAATTTCAATATTATCTGACCCAAAATTATTGAACTTAAATCCTAAATGAACTAAAGGAGCTTCAAGTAAATTAAGCATTCTAATTTCTTCGGAATTAAAATCTAGCTTTATTGGAAATAACAATGTTTGAACAGGATTTGTTTTATTAGAAAGATCTTTTAAAAAATTTTCATATAAAATTCGCTGATGAGCTCTTTTTTGATTAATAATTAAAATACCTGCACTTGTTTTAGTTATTATATATTTAGATTTCAATTGAAACGAAGGGAAACTGTTAGTTTTTAAAATCTCAAGTTCGTTCTTAAATTGATCTGTTTTAACAAAATCTTTAGAATTAGTGATTTCAAAATCTTTAGTCTTTAAACTAACAGGCTTATTCAAATTATCAAAAGGGTTAAAAGCTTGATTATAATCCACCTTTGGAATTGATGCATCTTTATTTCTGTAAGAATATGGGGTGTTTAAATTTATATTGTTATCAAAATCAATTGTTGGTGCTATGTTAAACTGACCTAAACTATGTTTAATTGAAGATTTTAGGATTGCATAAATTGACTGGTCATTATCAAACTTTATTTCAGTTTTATTTGGATGAATATTAACATCAATCGAATTTAAAGGAACATTTATTTTTAAAAAGTATGAAGGATAAAGTTTATCTTGTATTAAACCCTCGAAAGCCGTTTTAACTGCATGATTCAAGTGGCTATTTTTAATAAATCTATTATTAACAAAGAAAAATTGAGCAGATCTTGTTTTTCTTGAGTACTCTGGCTTAAAGACAAAACCTTTGATTTTAGCTAAATCAGTTTCTTCATTAATAGGGATTAGTTTTTGTTTTGATGAGTTTCCAAAAATCCTAATAATTCTTTCTTTAAAAATTGATTTAGAAAGATTGAACAATTCATTATCATTATTTATAAAAATAAAATTAATCTCATGGTTAATTAATGATATTCTATGAAACTCATCGATAATATGCTTCAACTCAACGTTGTCAGATTTTAAAAAATTTCTTCGTGCAGGAATATTAAAGAAAAGGTTTTTTACAGATATTGAAGTTCCTTTTGATGAAATAACTTCATTAAATAATTTTTCTTCTCCACCCTCTAACTTAATTTCATAACCAAGTGACTTGGTGTTTTCCTGATTAGAAATAATGCTCATATGAGACACCGAAGCAATGCTAGACAGAGCTTCTCCTCGAAAACCCATTGTTTTAAGTGAATACAGATCTTTTGAATTACGAATTTTTGAGGTTGTATGTCTAAAAAAACATTTTTTTAAATCATCTTTATTCATTCCTATTCCATCGTCGAGAACATGAATTAGAGTCTTACCAGCATCTTTAATTATCAATCTGATAGTTTTAGCTCCACTATCAACTGAGTTCTCAAGAAGTTCCTTGACAACAGATGAGGGTCTTTGAACCACTTCACCAGCAGCAATTTGGTTAGCTACGCTATCTGGAAGCAATTTAATTACACTCATATATTATTAGTAAAATATAGAAAGATCGAAATCTATAATAAATAAAAACAAAAATACTAGACAAAGAATTATAATTAACAGTGTTTTAGAAAACACACTGTTTGACCTGGTTCTATATGCATATCTATCTTCTTTCCATAAAGAAGAAAGATCGTGTGAACTTCTATATTTTCTTTGTTTTTCATAAACTGATTCAAAATCATAAATATTTTCTAAAGATTTATCCTTTATATACCTGGGATTATAATTAAATCTTTTATTCTTATTAAGTTTAAAGAGATTGACTTTCAATTTGAAACAGTTTATACCAAATGTACAAAATTGAGAATAAATTTTAATCAAATCATCTATCTAATGCTTATATTTGAATTAATGAATTTTGAAAAAATTAAAAAACTTAATGAGCTAATTAATGCTAGTGAAAATATTGTCATAATCCCTCATACAAGTCCGGATGGAGATGCAATCGGAAGCTGTTTGGCTCTTTATAATGTTCTTAAAATTATCAATAAATCTTCTCATGTAGTTAGCCCAAACAAAGCTCCTGATTTTTTAAATTGGACACCTGGGTTTGATAAGATAACTTATTATGATACTGAAAAAGAAAGATGTAAAAAATTAATTTCAAATTCCGATTTAATCTTTACTCTTGATTTTAATGACCTAAGTAGAATTGGAGAACTTAAAGAAGTTTTAAATCAATCTAACTCTAAAACAGTAATGATTGATCATCATCAAAATCCAAAAGATTATGCTGATTTAATTTTTTCAAATTCCGAAATAGGTTCGACTTGTGAACTCCTTTATGAAATTTTTGTATTAATTGGTTTTGAAAGTAAACTAAATAAAGACATCTCATCTTGTCTTTATTTAGGCATGATGACTGACACAGGTTCTTTTCAATATTCTTCTGTTTCATCTAGAACACATGAAATAATTTCTAGTTTATTCAATAAAAAAATTGATCATAACTTTATATACAATAAAGTTTACAATGATTCTTCTGCTAGTAGACTTAAAGTTTTAGGCTCTGCTTTAAATAGCTTAACTCACATAAAAGAATTAAACACTGTTTACATGTCACTTAAAAGAGATGAATTAGAAAAATTGAATTATAAAAAAGGTGATTCAGAAGGTATTGTAAATTATGGTCTAACGCTAAAAGGAGTAATTTTTTGTGCAATTTTTATTGAAGATGTTAACGTTTCTAACAATGTCAAAATATCTTTTAGATCATTAGGTAATTTTCCTTGTAATCTTTATGCTGAAAATCATTTTTTAGGTGGCGGTCATATTAATGCTTCCGGAGGAAGATTTGAAGGAAATGCTGAAAATGCAATAGAAAAATTTTTAAAATCATTACCTAAATACAAAGACAAATTAATTTAAAGAAATGAAAAAACATATTTACTCAATAATTTTATTTTCAAGTATACTTATCTCATCATGTACTAGTACTCATCCTGATTTAAATGAAGGTTTGTATGCAGATATTCAAACCAACAAAGGAGATATCTTGATTAATTTAACATTTAAGCAGACTCCAGTTACTGTTGCTAATTTTGTATCGTTATCTGAAGGAAAAAACAAAGAAGTTCTTCCTGAATTTAAAAATAAAAAATATTACGATGGATTAATTTTTCACAGAGTTATTGAAAATTTCATGATTCAAGGAGGAGACCCATCAGGAACAGGTCGAGGAGGCCCTGGCTATAACTTTAAGGATGAATTTAAAGAAGATCTTTTACATGATTCCGCAGGAATATTATCAATGGCAAACTCAGGCCCTAAAACAAATGGTAGTCAATTCTTTATAACTCATAAAGAAACACCATGGCTTAATGGTAAACATACTGTTTTCGGAAAAGTCATTAAAGGAATTGAAACTGTTGATCTGATCGAGCAAAATGACACTATTAAAAAAGTTTCTATAATTAGAAAAGGTAGAGAAGCAAGAGCTTTTAACGCTTCCAAAATATTTACAAATCATTTTGATGAAGACAAAATGATTGAAGAAAAAAAAGCAGAATTAATTGATAATGTTAGATTAGGTAAAAAAGTAAAGCATGAATCAGAAAAGTCCTATGCTAAGAAAACGAAAACAGGATTAGAGTATATTATAACTTATAAAGCAGATAATTCTAAAAAAGTTGATGATAGCAAAACTGTAATGACCCATTATGCAGTATATTTTGAAGATGGCACCTTATTAGACACAAGTATATTAAAAATTGCCGAACAATATCAAACAGTAAATATTGTTAAGAAAAATCAAGGTGGTTATTCTCCAATTGCAGCTAAGATAGGACCAGAAGACTCAATGATACCCGGATTTAAAGAAGGTTTAAAACTTCTTAATGTAGGTGATAAAGCAACTTTATACCTTCCATATTATCTTGCCTATGGGGAAATGGGTAGAAGTCCACAAATACCACCAAAATCTAATTTAATTTTCGAAGTTGAAATTATAGATTTAAAATAAATAATGAAGTTTTATTCTATTTTATTTAGATTAAAATCATTATATCCATATGTTTTTATTTTACTATTATTTCAATTAATAATACGTTATCCAAATCTAATTGAAAACTATTATTCTAACCTAGTTTATAAAAACATATCTTATTATATAATATTATTTTTTAATAAATTTCGGTTTTCAGTAGGCGATCTATTGTACTTATTCATTCCAATTGTTTTTTTTTTAAAACTAAATAAAACTAACACCAGAAGAAAGAATTTAAAGATTTACCTTAAGGTTTTGTTTGGAGTTTATATAATTTTTAATATCCAATGGGGGTTAAATTACCACAGAATCCCTATTCAAGAAAAATTAACAAATACAAAAAATTATAGTTTAGGTCAACTTAAAAAAACAACTATTTATTATATTAATAAAACCAATAAGATTCATAAAAAAATTTCAATAAACGATTCAATTTCAGTAAAATTTGACAATGATTTGTTTTTTGAATCTTTAGAGTCGATAAAAAACTCTAGTTATAACAAAAATCAAAAACTAAACCCAACTATAAAAAAATCTTTATTCAGTTTACCGCTTTCTTACATGGGTTTTAGTGGATATATAAATCCTTTTACCCTAGAAGCTCATATTAACGCTAATGTTTCAAAATTAAATATACCTACTACAATTTGTCACGAAATCGCTCACCAACTTGGATATTCAGCTGAAAATGAAGCAAATTACATAAGTATTGAAGCCACTCTAAATTCCGACAATGAATACGTAAATTATAGTGGAAGTACATTTGCATTAAAATACTTGTTAAACGAAATATATTTAAACGACAAAAAAACATATAAAGAGTTAATAAATAAAATTAACATAGGGGTGTTAAAGAATTATAAAGAAGTATCTGAAAATTGGAAAAGATATAAAAATCCACTCGAGAAATACTTCAAAAAATCATATGATATTTATTTAAAAGCAAACAACCAAACTAAAGGAATAAAAACCTATAATTTGGTTGTCGATTTATTGGTTAATGAATATGTTAATTCAGAATTATAGGAGCTCCTAATTGTTCTAAATCGTTACTTAAAACACCAACTGCTTTAATAAATTTTTCAACTCTTGGTAAAATACTATCCCATTGATCTTTTGCTATACCAAAACTATCCATATGCTGTTTGGTTGGTCCATATGAATTACCATAAAAACCTCTTTTTGCAATAGAAATTCTTTCAGAAACAAGAGTAATATCTTTTTCCATTATCTCTTTTTTTGATTTACTTCCATAAAGCAAAACATCAATTAAATTCATCTGATCATTTAATTCGTTTAATTTGTTTAATAAATCAGAATCAATATTTTTTATAAACCTCAAAGTATTGTTGAAACTTGATTGTTTTTTCTTAGACTTAATGTAATTAGAGATCATAACTGAGTACTCAATTTCAAATTTATTTAATTCTAATATGAATTCATCAATTTTAGAATTCAAAGGATTTTTTAATACATTTTCTCTAATTCTTTTTACATCAAAAGTTTTACTCTTTGTTAATTCATTAACGCCACCCTGAACTAGTTCTAAAAGATGTACTGAGTATTTACCTGGTTTTACTGTAAGAGATGATCTAGACCATCTAGAATTTGAATCCAATATTGTTGGCAAAGGTTTCGAAAGATTCCATGAAACCCTATTAATACCTTTTTTAGTTGAACCATTAATTCGGTCTACTAAATCTCCATTATCATCTCTAATTTCCAATATTATTTTAGATTTAGTTTCATTAATTTCTTTATCCAATTCATCCCATCCCACAAAAGGAATGTCTTTATTTAATTTGTCTAATTCTTTTTCTCTTTTAGATCTAAGGGATTTCAAGGATTTGTATGAATCAGGTAAGTTGTAAGAAAATATGGCACCATAAGGTGGATTTTTAGATGTATAATAAGATGACCCTTGACTTGAGGTTCCTGATCTAATCGGGTTATATTGAAGTGCTTCTTTTACATCAAACAATATAACCTCATTACTATTGGATGTATTTAATTTTCTTAACGAACTAAAGTCATCTAATACATAAAATCCTCTTCCGAATGTTGCCAAAACTAAATCATTTTCTCTTTTTTGAATTACTAAATCTCTTACTGAAATTGTTGGCAATCCAGTTGAAAATTTAATCCACTTTTCACCTTGGTTATTAGAAAAATACAATCCATATTCAGAGGCTAAAAACAATAAGTTTGGATCAATGTGATCTTGAACAATTCGCCAAACAAAAGTATCTTCAGGCAATCCATTAATAATAGGCTTCCATGACTTGCCTCCATTAGAAGTTTTGTATAAATAAGGACTATAATCTCCAAACTTGTGATTATCTAACGCTACGTATGCGACTTGATCATTATGAAGATCTGCCTTAATATCATTTACAAAAGAAGAATCAGGAACTCCAGGAAGCTTATCGACAGTTATAGATGTCCAAGAAGAACCTCCATCTTTAGTACTATGAATTAATCCATCATCAGTTCCAGCATATAAAATATTTTGGTCTAATATAGATTCACTTAACGAGGTTATTGTATTATATGTTGACATGGCATAAACGTCCCAAGCAGAATCCCAACTCTGTTGTTTACCCATAATAGGCAATTCTAACCTTTCTTGATTCTTAGTTAAATCTTTAGAGATTGGAGTCCAACTGTCTCCTCTATCATCAGACTTCCAAACTCTTTGAGAGCCAAAATACAAACGCTTTGGATTGTGAGAACTGACTAGAATTGGTGAATCCCAGTTAAATCTCTCAAAGTCTTCATTTAATCCAGAATAAGGTTTAATAAATACGGCTTCACCTGTGGTTCTATCTACCCTATGAAGATTCCCTTGTTGAGACTGAGCATAAACTATATTGGGATTACCAGGCTCAGTTGCTGGTTGATGACCATCGCCACCAAGAAGAACAAACCAATCACTATTTGCTATACCATTTGATCTGAAAGTACGACTTGGTCCACCTTGTGTATTATTATCTTGAGTTCCTCCGTAAATATTATAAAATGGATAAGAATCATCAACAGCGAGTTTGTAAAATTGAGTCAGTGGAAGATTATTTACATATTTCCATGATTTAGTATCATCAAAAGATTCATAAATTCCACCATCTGTTCCAACGAGTAAATAGTTTGGATCATTTTTCTTAAACGTCATTGAATGATTATCAGAATGCTTATTTCCTTCATTCATTCTATAAAAAGTTTTTCCACCATCATCAGAAACTTGAACTCTTACATCCATTAAATAAATTTTATCAAAATGATGAGGAGATGCGACCAACTCCTGATAATAATGTGGCCCTGTAGCGCCAGATACTGTGTCAGACATTTTTTTCCAACTTTCACCTCCGTTGGATGTTCTATATACAGCTCCTTTTCTTCTCTCAAGTTCAATTGCAGCATACAGAACATCAGGGTTTATTTCAGAAATAGCCAAACCAATTTTACCCAGCTTTCCAGTTGGTAAACCGGTTTTTAATTGTCTCCAAGAATCACCTCCGTCTGTACTTTTAAATAATTTAGTTCCTGGTCCTCCGCCCATATAAGCCGCAACATTTCTGTGTCTTTGCCAAGTGGCAGCATACATAATATTTTCATCTCTTGGATCTACAACTACATCGGTTACTCCTGTCCATTTGTTTACACTCAAAACTAAACTCCAACTTTCACCACCATCAATTGATTTATAAAGTCCCCTATCGCCCCCACTGGACCAAAGTGGACCTTGCGAAGCAACAAAAACGTTATTTGAATTCTTTTTATTTACTATAATTTTAGAAATATGCTCAGATTTATTAAGGCCTTTATTTTTCCATGTTTTTCCACCATCTAAAGAGAGAAAAACTCCTTTTCCAACACCAACGTGTCTTCCACCAACATTTTCTCCAGTACCTAGCCATATAGTATTTGTATTATTTGGGTCTATTGTAATACTTCCTGTTGAATAAAAAGACTGGTTATCTGTAAGCGGTTGCCAGGTAGTTCCAGCATTTACAGTTTTCCATACACCTCCAGAACCCACTGCGACATACCATTCGTTCTCATTATCAGGATTAATTGCAATGTCCGCAATTCTTCCTGACATAAAAGCAGGTCCAACGGATCTAAATTTAAGACCTGAATAAAGGCTTGATTCATTTTTTACATCCTTTTTATTTTTTTGTGAAAATGAATTTGTCATTGAAAAAACAAAGATCAAAGACAAAGTGATTTTTAGAATTTTTTTCATAATCTAATTTTTTTACGATTAATTTAAATATAATTAATAATATCTATTTTTTCATTTTAAATTTGCTGAATGTCAAAAAACAAAATATTCCTATCGGTTAAAATTTTTGATCTAGGATCAAAGGGACAAAGTATTGCTAAATCAGATGAAGGAATAGTTTTAATGGTAAAAAACGGGGTACCTGGTGATGTAGTAGATATAAAAACCTACAGAAAGAAAAAAAATTATTTTTTAGGAAATATTATAAAATACCACTCATATTCAAAAAATAGGATTGATCCAACATGTAAACATTTTGGTGTATGCGGAGGATGTAAATTACAAAATATTTCATATCATACACAAACCGAGTTAAAAGAAGATAAAATCAAACATTCAATAACAAGAATCTTTAATGATGCTAAAATAAACCCTATTATAAGGTGCGATAATCAATTTTTTTATAGAAATAAACTTGAATTCTCTTTTACTGATAACAAATGGTTAACAGAAGCTGAAATTAAAAATTCTGATAACAAAATTGATAGAAGAGGAATTGGTTTTCACAAAGCAGGAATGTGGGATAAAATTGTAGATGTTGAAAAATGTCACCTTCAAATCGAACCATCAAATAAAATTAGATTATCATTAAAACAATTTGCAATTAAAAACAATATTTCCTTTTACAATACAAGATTAAAAAAAGGATTACTTAGAACTTTGACAATAAGAAATACCAGTATGAATCAATTTATGGTTCTGGTTCAATTTTTTGAAAACGATAAAAAAAATATAAATCTAGTAATGCAGTTTCTTAAAGAGTCATTTGATGAAATTCATTCACTTCTCTACACTGTTAATGATAAAGAAAATGACAGCATCTATGATAGAGATATAAAACTGTTTAATGGAAAAAATTATATAGAAGAAAAAATTAATTCATTAATATTCAAAATTTATCCAAAGTCTTTTTTTCAAACCAATATTCAACAAACTTTAAAGTTATACGAAATCATACAAGACTATGCGAAAATTAAAAAAAACGAAATTGTTTATGATCTCTACTCTGGTTTGGGAACAATTTCCCAATTTGTTGCGAAACAATCTAAAAAAGTTATAGGAGTTGAAAGTGTTGAAGAAGCTGTAATCTCTGCGACTAATAGTGCTAAAGAAAATAAGATTAATAATGTTGTTTTTGAATTTGGTGATATGAAAAATGTTTTCACCAAAAACTTTATTTTAAAACACGGTAAACCTGATGTGATTATTACTGATCCCCCAAGAGAAGGAATGCACAAGGATGTTATAAAAGAAATTTTGAAACTTAATACACCCAAAATAGTTTACGTAAGCTGTAATCCTTCAACACAATGTAGAGATTTAGAAATATTAAAAGAAAAATATAATATGGTAAAGGTTCAGCCACTAGATATGTTTCCTCATACTGATCATGTTGAAAATATTGTACTTTTGGAACTAAAATAACGTCATTGAAAAATAAATCTTTATTAATCTGCTTATTTCTATTTTTACTTTCCTGTGAGCCAGATGATATATGTCTTAGTTCAATAGAAGACACTCCAAAACTTATTTTAGGTTTTTATGACCAAAATACAGGTGAATTAAAAGAAGTTAATAATTTAAAAATTCAAGGACTTTCAAACCAAGAAATTTATACTTATCAAACTATTGACTCAATAGGAATTCCTTTAAAAAATTCAGAAAATTTAACAGTTTACACATTGACAAAAGATTTTAATGAAAATACATCTAATTCAGGAAATGAGGACAAGATTTATTTTAATTATAACTACAATTGGAATTACATAAGTAGAGCGTGTGGGTTTATCACAACATATGATATTCAAGATATAATCATTAAAAATGATTCTGAAAATTGGATATTAAATACTGAAATAATTGAAACTAATATTATTGATGAAAAAAATATACATGTTAAAATATTTCATTAGTTTTTTAACTCTAACTTTATGTTTGAGTAATTTTTCACAAGAAAAAACTAAAGACAGTCTATATAAATCAACATATGGGTTGAAATTCGGAATTGACTTAAGCAAACAAATTAGAATGTTGACTGAACCAGATTATAAAGGTTTAGTGTTAATTGGAGATTATAGATTTTCTGAAAAAATTTATATCGCATTTGAAATTGGTAGTGAAGAAAAATTAGTTGAAAATGAAGTTTTAAATTTCAATACTAAAGGATCCTTTTTTAAAACCGGAATAAACTATAATATATTTAAAAACATACAGGATCTAGAAAATGAAATATATATTGGTTTTAGATTTGGTTCAGCACAATTTGATCACCAAATAAATTCATTTACTATTTATAATACTGATCAATATTGGAGTCAAAATAATATTAAAAACCCAATATCTCATGATAATCTAATTGCTAGTTGGTTAGAATTTATAGTTGGCTTTAACGCTCAAGTAGTCAAAAATCTGTATATGGGTTTAAACTTAAAAGTAAATAGACTTTTAAGTCAAAAAACTCCTAATAATTTTAATAATCTTTATATTCCGGGATTTAATAAAGTTCTTGAAAATAATAATGTTGGAGTTGGATTTTCATATACAATACAATATCAAATTCCATTTTTTAGAAAAGTAAAAAATTAATAAATATTTTTTTTCGCTTTTTTTGAGCCACTATAAATTTCATATTTAGCTAATCTACTTTCTAATTTTCCATTAAAAAGTTTAATTTTTCTTGATGGTCTAAGTCCAACGTATTTTAAAGCCTCAACACTCGAGGTAATAAACCAAGCATTAGAATTAGAATAATCAGTTTTAAGTTTATCTCCTATTTTTTTATAAAAAGATTCTATATCTATCCTTAACCTCTCTCCATAAGGTGGATTAAAAACTAAATGAAGAAAATCATCATTATTTTTTTTCGACCTAAAGAAGTCTTCTTTAGAAATAGAAATAACATCATCAAGTCCTGCATTAATTATATTTTGATTACACTTCGAAATTGCAGAGGGGGATTTATCAAAACCTGAAATTTTATTATTATAAGGTTTAATTTTACTTTGTACAGACTTAGTAATCATTACAAATAAATCTAAATCAAAATCATTCCAATTTTTAAAAGAAAAATTTGATCTTTTAATATTTGGAGGATAATTAGTAGCTAGCATAGCAGCCTCAATTAAGAATGTACCACTTCCGCACATAGGATCTAAAAAATCTGATTCTAAATCCCAATCACTTAATAATATTATACCTGCAGCTAACACTTCATTAATTGGAGCAATATTTGTTTGTGAACGATAACCTCTTTGGTTTAATGGTTTTCCAGAGGAATCTAAAGAAACTGTGCATTTACTATCCCTTATGTGAATATTTATCTTAATATCAGGGTTAATAGAGTCTACATTAGGGCGCCTTTTATATAATTTCCTGAACCTGTCAACTATTCCATCTTTTGCTTTTTGTGAAACGAAAAGTGAATGAGAAAAAAAATCAGAATTTAAAACAGATTCAATAGAAAAAGTAAGATCTAATGATAAAAAGTCTTCCCAATTAAAATTATAAAAGGAACTATATAACTCCTTTTCATCATTTACATTAAAAAAAGCAATTGGTTTTAAAATTCTAATAGCAGTCCTTAAAGACAAATTACATTTATAAAGAAAACCTAAATCACCAAAGAAACTTACATTTCTAACACCTTTTTCTATTTTTTTAGCTCCTAAAGTTAATAGCTCGTCAGAAAGAACATCTTCTAAGCCAAAGAAAGTTTTAGCAACCATTTTAAAATCATTATTATCACTCATAATTATCATTAAAAATACTTTATTTTTGAACCAATCAACAAAGAAAACATAAATAGATTTGAATACTAAATACAACAACTGGTTTGACTCAAAATACTATCATATTTTGTATAAAAACAGAAATCACAAGGAAGCTAAAGTTTTTATAAAAAAACTTTTAAAACATATAAATCTAAATTCATATTCAAAAGTATTAGACGCTGGGTGTGGAAAAGGGAGACACTCAATAGAAATTGAAAAATTAGGACATAAAGTAACAGGAATAGATTTATCAAATAATAGTATAAAATTTGCAAAAAAATTTGAGAATTCTAATCTCAAATTTAAAGTGCATGATATCTCGAAACCACTTAATACAGAATTTGATGTAGTATTGAATCTATTTACAAGTTTTGGATATTATGAAAGAGAAAAAGATTTAGAAATACTTTTATCATTAGAAAAAAATTTAAAAGATAATGGGATTGGTGTTATAGATTTTTTAAACATAAAAACCGTAAAGGTAAATCTAGTAAAAGATGAGCAAGTTATAATAGATGATCTAAAATTCAATATCAAAAGAAAGATTAATAAGATATCAGTAACGAAAGAAATATCGTTTAATGACAAGAACAAAGATTATAAATTCAAGGAATCTGTAAACACTTTGTCTTTAAAAGATTTTGAAGAATATTTTAAAAAAACAAATCTTGAAATTATTGAACTATTTGGCGATTATGATTTAAATCAGTTTGTTGAAAAGAAATCTCCGCGTCTTATAATTATTTTTAAAAAAAAATCCCAGTCAAATAAATGACTGGGATTCGAAGAAGGCGGTGACATACTCTCCCACCAAATGGCAGTACCATCTGCGCTATTAGGCTTAACTTCTCTGTTCGAAATGGGAAGAGGTGAGCCCTAATGCAATAACCACCCTAGAGTTTCTCACATAATGTGAGTTGTTTTACATAGTAAAACACAATAAGTTAACATATTAAAATTTAAGATTTAAAAATAGCATTGTATAAAAAACAATAGTAAGAAAAAGTTGCACGATAGGCCTACGGGTAATTAGTATCACTCGGCTATGACATTACTGCCTTTACACCTGTGACCTATCAACGTAGTCGTCTCCTACGACCCTTAAAAGAAATCTCATCTTGTGGTAGGTTTCGCGCT
>Ga0213869_10000085_pt1 | contig 73331 bp, 82 predicted proteins | sample PICome_10_FD_160083 | JGI IMG/M metagenome (GOLD analysis project Ga0213869, IMG submission 160083) | Coastal seawater microbial communities near Pivers Island, North Carolina, United States - PICO132 | ecosystem: Environmental > Aquatic > Marine > Coastal | place: USA: North Carolina... | reverse complement strand
AAGCGCGTGGGAGATACCGGTACACCGTAGATTCGTTGGTAGGTAAGGGCACCGGACAGCGTGACGGGCGGAGTAATAGTATCACGCTGCCCGGTGCAACGGCTCGGCGGCCGGGGGGGGGGGCGAGTGGTCCGTCCGAGCCGTATTCCTAAAGCTAACCGTATCCGGCGCGGGCCAGCGCCCATTCGAGTTCGCGCATCGAGGGCTGCACGAGAACCTGTCCCCCGAGCTTGATCGTGGGACTGGCAAGCCTGCCTCCGGCGAGCCATTCGAGCTCCGACCGCACTTCTGGATGGGCTTCCCAGTCGACGAAGCGATACGGGATCCCGGCTCGGTCGAGATACCGCCGAATCATCATGGTGATGCCGCACCAACGGCTTCCGTAGATGACGATCGGAGCGGGAGCTGGGCCGCGTGCTCGATACGCGGACGCCATTATTCGCGTCCCGCATTCGCTGGCGTTCCAACAATCTCGTCGAGCTTGGCGAAGAGCTCATAGATGTCGGGGACATGCTGGAGCTTCGGCGAGATGTGGGCGTAGCGGATGACGCCCGCTCCATCGATGACGTAGAGCGCGCGCTCGGAAAAGCCATCAGCGTCGCGCCATACCTTATAGCGGCGCGCGACTTCTCCCTTGGGATTGAAATCCGCGAGGAGCGGCATCGAGAGTCCGCGGGCGGCGGCCCAGGCGCCGTGGCTGTAAAGGCTATCTACGGAAATCCCGACGATCTCCACGTCGCGCTTTTCGAACTCGCTCCATTCCTGCTGATAAAGGTCCAACTGCTTGCTGCAGCCCGGGCTCCAGTCGAGCGGATAGAAGACGAGGACGATCGCCCGTCCCGCATAGGATGAGAGGGTGACTTCCCGGCCGTTGGCGTCCAGCAGGGCGAACTCTGGCGCTTTCGCTCCCACGCTGAGAGGGGCATTGATCGCATCTCCCTCCATCGCGGGCGCATGCTCGTGGAGGCTTTTCAGATCATCCAGAGTCGCGCCGGCCGGTGCCTCGAAGGCAGGGCGGGCCGAGCCGGCGGAGCGCCACAATTCCTGAATCATGCCGTGGAGCAGCGATAGAGCCTGCTTTTCCGGGCCGTCCGGAAGCTTGGGCGCCAGCGCCGCAAAGTCGGTGCTGAGCTGTTCCAATCGACTTGGCTGGGGGGCCAGTGTGCCTGCGTTTCTATCCAAGTTGGGACTCCTTGCTGCACGTGGTCCGCCTTCGCGAGGAATGGCGCGACGAACCTTCCTGATGTCGCCGACCCAACCTAATCGGGTTGCTTGGCGGCGGGCTGAGATAGATCAGAGCTTGGCTCGGCCCTGCGACTAACCCGAGACCGCCGCTCGATGAGGCTCGGCCGTAGTAGGTCGATAGTCCCGTGGAGCGTGGGGACCATTGAGGGGTGACGATCAAACGCTAAAAAAGAGGTTGACGTTGATATGACGGGAATCAGAGCAGCTCTCCTGCCGGCAATGCTTTTGGGCATAGCCGGGTGCGCCACCACGGGGTCCGGCATCGGCGTTTCGAGGAGCGGGACGACGATAGCGACGTTCGTGTGGAAATCGAGCGGTGTCCGATCGGGCACGATGACCGCACAGCTTAGCACGGGCGCGGCCTATGCTGGCCCGTTCTTCCAGATCACGAGCGAGACAAGCATCGAAGAGCTTACTCCGCTATGGACCGGGTGGGGCGATCGGTGGAGGTGGCGTGGTTGGACGTATTGGGGACCGAGCCAGAGCACGCTCACCCATTACAGCGGGAGGGTGCTCGCCAACCTTGCCGGCGCAGACGGGCAGATGCGGTGCCATTTCCGGCTGATGCAGCCGAGTGCGGGGATGGCTGGCGGTGGGCAGGGACGCTGCCAATTGCCGGGCGGGACGATCATCGACGCGACCTTTCCGCCGACCTGACGGCTCTTGCTCAATTCGGTCGGCAAGGTTACGCCGGTCGGCGATGGGTTCGTGCGGGTGGATGTTGTGCAGCCGGCGAAGGCGGGGATAGCCATCGCCATCCCCGCCGATCGCATCAGGGCAGGATCCTGATTTGATTGTCAACGCTCGTCACGCCAGGTGCGGCCCATGCCGATCTTTCGGCCTCCTGACGTTCGGCCCAGCTCCTGACCGTGCCCTTGAGCGTGACCTTGCCGCCGTCGGCTGTGACCTCGACGCGTTGCGCGTCGACCTGGGCGCTGCGGACGAGGGCGTCCTCGATCTTCTTCTTGACGTCGCCAGGGTTGACCCTGGGCTCTACCGTGATCGAATTGGTGACGCCCTTTACGCCGCTGATCGACCGGACGGCGCGTTCGGCCCACTCCTTCTGAAAATTCCATTCGACATGGCCCTCGAGCGTGAGCCAGCCATTTTTGACCACGATCTTGACCTTTTCGGCGCTGCTGGGCAGTTCGCGCTTCAGCGATTTTACCGCGTCTTCGGCAATCTCGGGATCAAGGCGCTCGGTCGACAGCTTGACCTGGATTTCGTTGGCGACCGCCTTGACCCCCGAGACGCGTTTCGCCGCCTTCTCGGCATAATAAGAGTCCATATAGCTCTTGGTCACGCCGCTCAGCGTCACGATCCCGTCCTTCACGGCGACGGCGATCGTCTCGTCATACTGGATCGACGGGTCGTATTTGATCTCGCTCTCCACGTCCTTCTTGATGGTGGAATCGGTGCGAAAAAGGGAAACCATGGTGGATCCTCCTAGTCATTGCGGGCCAGCAGCCCAGGTTGGCACTCCGCCGCAGCTTTCCTATTCAGCGAGTCGCCGATGCGCGCTGACTTAGGTCAGGCGAAAACCGGTGGGACCGTTCCCGGCCCGGTCGCGGTCTGCGACCGTTACATTGCCGTCTGATGTGGGTCAGTTCATCGCCGCGGTGCCGCGCTATCCTCCGCAGTGCTTCACCAACCGCGCTTGCGGCCGAGGCGCAACCCGCGACCAGACCTCCGCCCGCCTAGCGCGGCGGATTAACAGGATGACAGGAATGGCCATCGAGATCGGAATTGACGATACCAAGAGGAAAGAAATAGCCGAGGGTCTGTCGCGCCTGTTGGCCGACACCTACACGCTATATCTGACGACTCATAATTTCCACTGGAACGTCACTGGGCGGATGTTCAACAGCCTCCATGCGATGTTCATGGTCCAGTATACTGAATTGTGGAATGCGGTTGATCCGATCGCCGAAAGAATTCGCTCGCTCGCTGAGCCAGCACCTGGTTCATATGCGCAGTTTGCGAAGCTGAGCTCGCTCGCTGACGCGCCCGAAACTCCCCCCAGAGCCGAGGCGATGATCCAGATTCTGGTCGACGGACACCAGGCGACTGCCCGATCGGCTCGCAGCCTCTTTCCTGTGGCCGATGAAGCGGGCGACCAGGCGACCGCCGATCTCGCGACGCAACGCGTGGCGGTTCACGAAAAGGCGGCCTGGATGCTCCGCGCGCTCCTCGACGAGTGAGCTTACCTCCACAGCCCACGCTTTCGGCGGCAATGATCGGCGGGCGCCGCGTCTGAGCTATGTCAGCGTCCGCGATCCTTCCGCTGCTTACCCTTCTGCTGTTGCGGCCATTGCCTTCGGCCGACCACCCAATCGAAAGGATCGGTATATGAAAACAGGATTGCTCCACGTGGCCGAGGACAGGGGCGGAGACGCGCGGCTTGACGCGGCAGTCCAGCTTGCCCGGGCATTCGACCTTCATCTGACGGGCGCGCAGGCTGCGCCGCTGTCGGCCTACGCAATGGCCGACCCCTTCGGCGGGGTTTACCCATCGGTGAAGCTCTTCACGGAGCATGAGAAACGACAGGATGCCACGCGCGCGGCCGTGGAGGCCAGACTGCGCGACGAGGGCGTGGCGTTCGACTGGCTCCGCGGAGTTGGTTCTCCCGCGACGGTGCTTCTCGATCAATCGCGGCTGAGCGACGTGATCATCCTCAGTCATCTCGAAAGCGACGAAGGCGGCTGGGACGCGGAACTCGACCTCGTCGGCGATGTCGCAGTCCATTCGCGTGCTCCGATCCTCTCGGTGCCTTATGACAACGGAACCCTTGACCTCGAGGGCGCTGCGCTCGTCGCGTGGAACGCTTCGTTCGAGGCCGCGCAGGCGCTGCGTTTCGCGGTTCCGCTCCTGAGCCGGGCGGCGCGCGTCCAGATCGTGACGATCGGGGAGGACGCTCCCGAGTTTCCCGCCGCCGGCGCTGCCGCCTATCTCTCGCATCATGGCATCCAATCGGAGTTGCTCTCGGTGCCCCGCGGTGAGCTCAGCGTGGGAGAGGAACTGCTGAACGTCATCATCGACTCGCGGTCGAGCTTCGCGGTTCTCGGCGCCTATGGGCATTCGCGCATTCGCGAACGTATCCTCGGTGGGGTCACGCGCGAGATGTTGCTGCGGTGCCCGAAGCCGCTGCTGCTGGCCCATTGAGGAAGGAGTTCGATCGATGCGCGGCATCATCGCAGCAGTGCTGTGCGTCGCTCTAGCTGGATGTGGGACGCAGAAGGCGGAGCAGCCTAGCGGCGATCACCGCGCATAGCGCCTCGATCAACACTACCAACAGGCGGTGATCAACCTGAACGACGCATCTAGGCGGTCTGCGCTCTTCCGCGCGATCCGAGATGCCGGTCTGGCGTGCCAGAATGTCATTCAGGCTGAGCGGCTGCCGGACGAGAAGGAAGGACCGGTTTGGCGGGCGCAGTGCGAAGACAAGTCCTATCATCTCGTCATCGTTCAAGCCGATGGCACGGCCAATGTGGTCAGCCGAACTCGGTGATCCCTTCTTATAACTCTTGTGTCGACCCAAAGCCAACGGTGACGGTGTGAAGCAGCTGATCGCTTTCGATCTCGACGGCACCTTGGCCGAAAGCAAAGCCCCGCTCGACGACGAGATCGCCGGGCTGCTGGCAACGCTCCTCACCTTTGCCCAGGTGGCAGTGATTTCCGGGGGTGACTGGCCCCAACTGAAGAAGCAGGTGATTGATCGCCTGCCAAGCAATGCAGAGCTGGCCATGCTCTGGATATTGCCCACTGCCGGCGCGAAGCTGTTCCGCTTCACCAAAGACTGGCAGCTGGTCTACTCGCAGGCAATCACGCCGGATGAGAAGTCGCATATCCTGGGCGCACTGGAACGGGCGATACCGGCGGCGGGCCTCAATGACGATCCTGCGTGGGGACCACGGGTCGAGGATCGCGGAACGCAGATAACCTATTCAGGCATCGGGCAGAAAGCGCCGCTGGATGCCAAGCGGGCCTGGGACCCGGATCGTCGCAAGCGGCTGCAGTTGCAAGCCATGCTAGAACAATCCTTGCCTGGCTGGTCGATCAACATCGGAGGAACCACATCGGTCGACATTACGCGGGAAGGGATCGACAAGGGATTTGGACTGCGCAAGCTGGCAGAGGTTAGCGGCGTCGCCTTGAAGGACATGATGTTCCTCGGCGACGCAGTATTCCCTGGTGGCAACGACTACCCTGCGGTTACGACCGGCGTCGACACAGTCGCTGTTCGCGACGTGCAGGAAACAAAGAGCATCCTGCATGCTCTCACCCTATGGTTTGGTGCATGATCTCGCTGGAACGCGCCGTGGAGCGGGATGCCGATGGGGAGTTCGGAGTCGCGCACCTTGCAAGATGCTTCCGGTAATAGGATTGGTTATCTCATTTTCGCCGAGGCGTAACGGCAGATAATGAACAACCGACATAGGGACTGAAACAGAATGGCCGATCCATACCAGGCCTTGAACGTGCCGCGCGATGCTGACGACGCCACGATCAAGAAGGCCTATCGAAAGCTCGCCAAGGAATATCATCCGGACCGCAACGCGGATAAGCCGGGAGCGGCGGAACGCTTTTCTGCGATTACAGCCGCCTATGACCTCCTTACCGACAAGGAAAAGCGCGCGCGCTATGATCGCGGTGAAATCGATGAGAATGGCAATCCGAAGGCTCCCTATGGTTTTTCCGACTTCGATGGTGCCGGACCCTTTGCCCGCCGTGGCGGCTTTCGTGCCGGTACCGATGGTGGCGGGACGACATTTGAATTCAGCGGGGACGAAGCCGATTTCGCGAGCATATTTGGCGATATGTTCGGCCGCGCGGAGACCGCCGGGGGCGGTCAGCGCCGATCATATCGCTCTCGGGGAGCTGATGTCGCCTATCGCCTGAACGTCAGCTTCGAAGATGCAGCGGCGCTGCGTCCGCAACATGTCGAGCTCAGAAGGGGGAAGGCGGTCGACCTGAAGCTGCCGGCTGGCTTCGAGTCGGGGACGCAAGTGCGCCTGCGTGGCCAGGGGGAGGAAGGCCCTGGCGGACCCGGCGATGCCATCGTGATTCTCGAGATAGAGCCGCACCGCTTCTTCACGAGGGATGGAGACGATGTCCGTTTGGAGTTGCCGGTGCGCTGGGACGAAGCCGTGCTCGGCGCCAAAGTGCGGGTTCCGACCGTCGACGGGCCGGTGTTGCTGACGATCCCTAAGGGATCGAGCTCGGGGCGCACGCTGCGGATCAAGGGCAAGGGATTCCACCGGCGGGACGGTTCACGCGGCAATCAGTTGGTCCGCCTGATGGTGCATCTGCCTTCCGGCGACGCTGAGCTTGAGGAGTTCGCCCGGACCTGGGCTCAGCGTCATGACGAAAATCCGCGTGCCTCCTTGGGAGTCTGAGGCGGCCTTACGCGACAACTGATCCAGGTCAGGACTCACGAGCGCGAGACCCTTCATCGTCGTTGTTCGATTTTCTAATTCGGAGGCTAGCATGGCGAAAGCAATCGGCATCGATCTCGGCACCACCAATTCCTGCGTCGCGGTGATGGAGGGCAAAGAGCCCAAGGTCATCGAGAATGCCGAAGGTGCCCGGACCACCCCATCCATGGTGGCCTTCCGCCCCGATGGCGAGGTACTGGTGGGAGCCGCCGCGAAGCGTCAGGCCATTACCAATCCCGAGCAGACGCTCTTTGCGATCAAGCGCCTGATCGGACGCCGCTACGATGACCCCATCGTCCAGAAGGACAAGGGCATGGTGCCCTACAAGATCGTTCCCGGCGCCAATGGTGACGCCTGGGTGGAGGTGAACGGGAAGAAGTCGAGCCCCAGCGAGATCTCCGCGCACATCCTGCGCAAGATGAAGGAGACTGCCGAGAAATATCTGGGCGAGCCGGTCACCGAAGCCGTCATCACCGTTCCGGCCTATTTCAACGACGCCCAGCGGCAGGCGACCAAGGATGCGGGGACCATCGCCGGTCTCGAGGTTCTGCGCATCATCAATGAGCCAACGGCTGCCGCCCTTGCCTATGGGCTGGAAAAGAAGAAGGCAGGCACGATCGCGGTTTATGATCTTGGCGGCGGCACGTTCGACGTATCCATTCTCGAACTCGGCGATGGCGTGTTCGAAGTGAAGTCGACCAACGGCGACACCTTTCTCGGCGGCGAGGATTTCGACAAGCGGATCATCGACTTTCTCGCGGACGAGTTCCGCAAGGAGCAGGGGATCGATCTGCGCCAGGACCGGCTCGCGCTCCAGCGCCTGAAAGAGGCGGCCGAGAAGGCGAAGATCGAGCTCAGTTCGGCATCGCAGACGAGTGTCAACCTGCCTTTCATTACCGCGGATCAATCCGGTCCGAAGCATCTCGACATCAGCCTCACGCGCGCCAAGCTCGAGGCGCTGGTCGATGATCTCATCTCCCGCACCATGGGGCCGTGCAAGGCGGCGCTGGAGGATGCAGGGCTTAATGCCGATCAGCTCGACGAAGTTGTGCTGGTCGGCGGGATGACCCGCATGCCGAAGGTCGTCGAGGCGGTGAAGACTATCTTCGGGCGCGAGCCGCACCAGGGCGTCAACCCTGACGAGGTCGTGGCACTTGGCGCAGCGATCCAGGCGGGCGTGCTGAAGGGCCAGGTCGAAGACGTGCTGCTTCTCGACGTCACGCCATTGTCGTTGGGCATCGAGACGCTCGGCGGCGTGATGACCAAGCTCATCGACCGGAACACGACGATACCTACCAAGAAGAGCCAGACCTTCTCGACGGCGGAGGACAACCAGCCCGCTGTGACCATCAGGGTCTTCCAGGGCGAGCGGGAAATGGCCGAGGACAACAAGCTCCTCGGCCAGTTCAATCTCGAGAACATCGCACCGGCGCCCCGAGGCGTGCCGCAGATCGAGGTGACGTTCGATATCGATGCAAACGGCATCGTGAACGTTTCCGCGACAGACAAGGGGACCGGGCGCGAGCAGAAGATCACCATCCAGTCGTCGGGCGGACTGAGCGAAGAGGACATCAAGCGTGCGGTCAGGGACGCCGAAGAGCATGCCAGCGAGGACAGGAAGCGGCGCGAACTGGCGGAAGCGAAGAACCAGTCCGACGCTTTGATCTTCCTCTCCGAAAAGACGCTTGCGGATGCAGGGGATCGCGTTGCGGCCGCGGATCGGCAAGCCGTCGAAGACGCGGTTTCGAACCTGAAGACGGCCATGCAGGGCGACCAGATTGAGGACATTCGCGCGCGCGGCGAGGATCTGCAGTCTGCGACCCAGAAGGTCGCCAGCGCCCAGCGCGCCGAGCCGGGCAGCACATCGTCGGCTGATGACGGGATCGTGGACGCCGAGTTCGAGGAGGCGGACGACGCGAAGAAGTGATCCGGTCCGTTCCGCTGATCACAATTTGGTGAAGTGGCGCCTGCCGCTTGCACGGATGAATGAAGGCTCGGTCAAATGAACCAGGACGACATCGCTGAAGGAGGGCAGTCTCCGGAGCCGCAGGAGCAAGGGCTGGAGAAGCCCGAGTCCACGCAGGCGGCCGCGTCGGACGCCGACGAGCTGCGGGAGCGGCTCCTGCGTGCGCTGGCCGATGCCGAGAATGCCAGAAAGCGAGCCGATCGCGCGCGTGCCGAGGGGCGCGAGACCGGAATTGCAGAACTGGTCTCGAAAATCGTTCCGGCTCTCGACAGCCTCGATCTCGCCATCGAGGCGGCCAGCCGAACCGAGGAAAGAACCCAGCCGAGTGTCGATGCCCTGCTAAACGGGCTCCGGGCGACCAGTCGCGCGTTTCTCGATGCGCTGATCAAGGTGGGCGTCGAGCGAATATGCCCCGGCACGGGCGAAGCGTTCGACCCCAACATCCATGATGCGATCTCATCGCGATCTGATGACGAGACAGGTGACGGCCTGGTCCTCGAGACCCTCCAGCCCGGATACAGGGTTGCAAGCCGGCTTGTTCGGCCCGCGCGCGTCGTGATTGCAAAGGCGAGCTGAGCGGGGAGGCGGATCCAATGGTACGGTTCGCCTCGGCCGCTGACGCCTTCGGACCACGGCAATGCTCGGCCCGGTCCACAAGGGGCTACTGGTGGTGCGGCGTGCTCGCCCTCGTCTCGGCCGCGCATGCCGACTCGGCGCCTGCGAAGAGCGGGCCCCAGCTCCCGATTTTCGAAGTCCACGAGGTCGGGAGCGGCGATCGGCCGAGCTATGAAATCGCCATCCTCGCCCCGACACGCTGGCCTGACCGGTCGGTGCGGACGGGGTTGTTGAGGAAAGCGGCGCAAGTCGCTGCAGGCCGTGGGGCGCGCTGCTTTGCGATCGAACGCGCACAGTTAAGCCGCGATGTGTCGTATGTGCCGCTCCGATCCGGTCATATGACCATTTCGACGAGCGGAAGCGCGGCTGAATGGCGCCGCTATTGGCGGCTCTATCGGCATGTGCTCGATAAGCCAGGCGTTCATTTTGGCCTCGGATCCGCACCTCGAATAGGAAGCAAGGTAGTCGAGGGGCGAATGATCATTCGTCTCTGCGGACCTGGTATCGAGACGTCGGGCGATCTCTTCGAAGTGGAACAGATTTTGTCAGGCATTCGCACTTCCGACCCAGCCGGAAGCCGTTGATGGTCTGATCCTCTCTCCGCGACCTCGTCTTTGCAGATGTTCTCGCGAGGCAAGGTGGCCGGAGTAGGCGTATGTCCGTTGTCGTCCTGATGATCGAGCACCTCGGAAAGGTCTTCCTTTCGACGCATCCGAATCATGCAATCGCCTGGTCCACGCTTTTGTCCTACGTGAACGGCACCTGGGCTGAACGTTTCCCCGACCGGCCGCCTCCAGAAAACGAGGAAGAACGCGTCACGATGTTCTTCGTGGGGGAGGGGGACGAGTATGTCATCGCGGAAGCGGACGTCGAGACCGACACGACGCTGCATTAGGGAAGTGCCTGCTGGTGCGCGACTGACGTCCGCTGCGCCGTCATAGCGAAGGAAGGATCACGCGTCCGATCGGTCCCGGATCGGCTCCACATCCTGGGCGATTGGGGACCGGGCGGCAGCTGGCGGCGACAGCATCGCCAGCAATTCCGCCAGGTCCATCGACGCGAAGCTCACGGAACTGTCCGCCACGCCATACGGCATGATCAGGCGGCCGGCGTGCGCCAACGCACCGCAGGTGTAGACGACGTTGGGGACATAGCCTTCGCGTGCTTCATCCGAGGGCGAGAGGAGCGGGACTGCGGTTCGGCCGATGACGCGGCTCGGGTCATCCCGATCGAGCAGCAGCGCCCCGATGGAATATTTGCGCATGGCGCCGACGCCGTGGGTGAGCACGAGCCATCCTTCTTCCAGTTCGATAGGCGCTCCGCAGTTGCCGATCTGGATAAGTTCCCAGGCATATTCCGGACGCGCAAGAATTTCGCCATGCTCCCAGGAAAGGAGATCGGTGGAGCGCAGTAGATAAAGGCTCTCGCCGTCCTGTCTCCCGAGCATCACATAGTCTTTGCCAAACTTGCGAGGGAAGAGCGCCATGCCCTTGTTGCGCGCGGCGCTGCCTTGGAGTGGGCGAAGCTCGAAACTTTCGAAATCGCGAGTTTCCAGGATCTCAGACGCGATCGTCGCCCCGCTGTAAGCAGTGTAGGTGCCGTAATAGACCGTACTGCCGTCACCGTTCTCGAACCTTACCAGGCGCAGATCCTCCAAGCCGTTGCGCTGCGCGGGCGTATAGGGAAACAACACCATCTCGTCGAGACGGCTGCTGCAGTCATGGCGCCGGAAGGTAACGCTGCCATCGTCATGGCTCTCGGCTCTGGCCGCGATCGCGAGATCCGGTTCCGGCTCGAGTTCGAGCGAGCCGTCTGAGAGAACGACGCCCTGGCGGAATGTGACCGACGAGATGTGGCCCTCGCCCACTGCTCGGAGCGACAAGATAAAACGTAACGCGCCCTGCGAAAGATTTGTTTGATCCGGGTGCCGCACGATGCTCGGGTTCATTAGCGCGGCAGCGCCAACCGAATACTCGTGGCAGAAACAGGCACCAATAAGTTGGCGCTGAGCCTGGTCTAGGGGAGCAGCGAAGCCAATGTCCCTCGCAACCTGCTCATAACGCTCCTCGAAGACTTTCCTGATATCATAATGCCGATTTTCGAAGTCGTTTAAGACCAAAACAAGCTCCGCCTTCACCGTGCGCGTGTCCATCGCGCGCACGGCAGCGATGATACGATGCATGCGCCAGTCGTCTACCGGATTGAGTTCTCTCGGCTCTGAGGCGAGTTTCAGCGGCCGAATGACCACTCTGGCTGGGTTTGGAAGGAGGTGCAGGCTGGATTGGATCAGCGGCATGCCTTACCTCCAGACGCGGCCACCGGGCGCTCTTCGCTTGTGTTCGAAGCGGCCGCCTTGTTGCGCAAGCGCGCGATCGCCAGGGCAGCAAACTGGTAGGCGAGGATGGATTCCGCGCCTTGGCTGAGGTTCACCCGATCGACCTGCAGCCCATCGTAGCAACCGCCATCGGGGCTCGCGATCCGCACGCCGAGGTCATTTGCGCCAAGATACCAGGCGAACGCGGCTTCGGCATGATCCCGCCAGCGGCGATCGCCGTCCTGCGCGAATGCGAGCGTGCAGGCATCGATGGTCGCCCAGGCCTCGAGCGGCTGCTGATCGAAGGCACGCGGCGGTTGAAAGGCCGCGCCGAAGCTTTGCGTGCCGACCGGCCGGAAATGGCCTTCCGGAGCGGTCTGCTGGCGCCGGAGCCAGTCCAGCGCCTCCAGGGCGTCCTGTCGCATCTCCGTGCGGCCAAGAACGGTACTCGCCACCAGCAATGCTTCCGGCAGGCGGGCATTGTCATAGGCAAGGACCGGCTCGAACCACGTCCAGGCGTCCCGCCTTACTGTACGAAGCAGGTCGAGCAGCTCGCCGGCGAACGATTCAAGTTGAAGCCTCACCGGTCGGTGGCCCGGGTAGACGCTGAGATGCGCGGCTAGGCCGAGAATGGCGAAGGCGCGGGCACGGGGGCTGGTGAGGAACGCGCTTGCCGGGATCACCTTGTCTGCGAACACCGTTGCCCAGAGCTTGAGACCGTGATTTCGGGTGAGCTCGGCCGTACGGCCGATCGCCCAGACGGCGCGGCCGAAGCTGTCCTGTGAACCTTCCTGTTCGAGCCAGTTCCGGTCAAAACCCATGAAGTTGCGAAAGCGCTGTGACTGCTCGTTCCAGGCAAGGTCGACGAACGAAGCGTAGGTAGGCGCCAGGGCGAGCGCGCGCTTGGCCTCGATTCGCTCCGCTTCGAACTGCGCGGCGAGCATCAGCGCGCGGGCGTTATCATCGAGGCAATAGCCATGGCGCCGGTCGGGGACGGTGGACCGGCTATGCTGCAGCATGCCGCACCCATCGCTCATCCGCGCCACGGCGCTAAGGCTTGGCTTCGGCGGCTTCGACTTGGAGGCGTGGAGCTGCACGATGCCCGTCTTTCCGAAAACCTCAATACGCGCCCGCTGAAAAAGCGTCGTATAGCGCTCCGCTACCACCGGCCAGATCATGTCACGGCCGGCTTGATAAGCGTTGCGCCGCATCTCGTCGCGAAGGTTCCTGTCGGACAGAACGGCGCCCACGGATCCGGCGAGCGCGTCGGGCAGACCGAAGGGGACCAGCTGACCGCGACGCCCGGCGAGCAACTCCTGCGCGTGCCAATAGGGTGTAGAGATCACCGCCTTGCCCAAGCCGACAGCATAGGCGAGCGTTCCACTCGTGATCTGCGCCTCGGAGAGATAGGGCGTCACGTAGATGTCGCAGGCCGAGAGCCACGCCTGCAAGGTTGGCGCGTCGACATACTCGTTCACGAAGCGCACATGGCTCTCAAGACCCAGGCCGCGGACGCGACTTGCCAGCTCGTCGCGGTAGCGTTCGCCCTCGCGCGCCGCCAGATGAGGGTGTGTCGCGCCGAGGACGATGTATACGAGATCTGGATGGTCCTTCACGAGGCGAAAAAGCGCTTCGATCATCACCTCGATGCCTTTGTTTGGGGAAAGCAGGCCGAAGGTAAGGATGACGCGATGGCCGTCGAGCTCAAAGCGGTGCTTGTGGAAGGCTGGGTCCAGGAAGGGCAGATCGGGAATGCCATGCGGGATCACGGCGATCTTGCTGGCCGCCACCTCCATGTCACGGGTGAGGATGGTTCGGCCCATCTCCGTCATGACGACGAGGCGAGATGACCGCTCGGCGAGAGCGCGCATCACCCGTCGCTGATCCGGGTCGGGCTGCGTCAGGACGGTGTGAAGCGTCGTGACCACCGGCGCCCGAAGCCTCTCGAGCATCGGCAGCAAGTAGCCGCCTGCCTTCCCGCCGAAGATGCCAAATTCATGCTGAACGCAGATGACGTCCGGATTGAGCGCATTGAGATGGTGCGCTGCCGCCAGGTAGGCGTCGGGATCGTCCTGCGCGATCTCGTAGCCTACTTCCTCCGGGTAGCGGTGCCGCCTCCCAGGATCGTTCATCGCGATGGTGGAGAGACTGGCATCTGGCGATATCTGGCGAAGCGCGTCGTGCAGATCGGCGGTGAAAGTCGCGATGCCGCAGCGGCGAGGAGGGTAGTTGCCGATCAGTGCGATGTGGCGAACCGGTGGCGTCAGAGCATAGCCATTCATCTTACTCTCCAAGCATGTTCCAGATCCGGGTTGCCGACTCCTCACCTGCTCACGAGGCGGCGGGAACGGCGATCGACAGAGTGGCGGTTCGCCGCGACCGTCGCGGTGACGGGGGCGAAGCTTGGCCGGCGAGTTGTACCAGGCGGCGCACCTCCTGAGCGCGCTCCCGCGGGATCACCAGCACGACGTCATCGGTGGCAACGATGACGAGATCGGACACGCCCAGCGCCGCGACGCGGGGGCCGCTTGTCCGGATCAGGCATCCATGGCTCTCCAGCGCCAAGACATCGCCGTGCAGTGCATTTCCACCGTCGTCTTGGGGTTCGATCTCGTGAAGCGCATCCCAGCTCCCGATATCGGACCATCCCACGTCGACAGGAACCACCGCCATGCGCGCGGCGCGCTCCATCACGACATAGTCGATGGATTCCGCCTCTACGGATGCGAAGGCGGCTCGATCCGGGATCACTCGATTGCCCTCGCGATGGGCCGCCGCCAAAGCCTCGCGAACAGATCCGAGAAGCGCGGGCGCGTGAACCGAGAGCTCCTCGATCAGCCGGTCGGAGCGGAGGAGGAAGATGCCGGCATTCCAAACATATCCTCCATCGGCAAGCATACGTTCCGCGCGTCCGGCCTCCGGCTTCTCGACGAAGCGTTTCACCCGGCAAATCTCGCCGGAGAGTGGCTCTCCCATGTGGATATAGCCATAGCCTGTCGCTGGGCGATCCGGCGTGATGCCGAACGTCACGAGCCAGCCATCCTGAGCCAAGGGAAGAGCCCGATGTACCGCTTCGCCGAAGGATTCCACGTCCCTAATCACATGATCGCTCGGCATCACCAGCAACAAGGCGTTCTCGTCCGCTCCTTCGAGCGCTGCCATGGCGAGGGCGGGCGCGGTGTTCCGGCCAATCGGCTCGAGGAGCAGCCGGGAGGGAGGGCATCCCACCGCATCGAGTTCGCCGAGAATCCGCCGCTCATGATCCTGGCTGGCGACGATGACGGGCGAGGTGGCTTGCGAGATGCTCCTGGCGCGCAAGGCCGTTTGTTGCAGGAGGCTTTTCTCGCCTGCGAGGGGCAGGAATTGCTTAGGCGTCTGTTCCGTAGAGAGAGGCCACAATCTCGTCCCTGCGCCGCCGGAGAGAATGACCGGGATGAGTTGCATGAATCTGGCCCTTGTCGCGAGTCCCGCCATGGAAGCAGCGCGCTCCAGGGACACTTTTCCGATTTCCTTTCAGCGTTGGGCGCGATCCTGATGGCCGCATCCGCCGCCAAGGCTACGTGACGGTAAGGAGGGGGCGGCTGCCCCGCCCTGCGCTAGATCAGTCGCAGCATCACTGCCTGCTCATGAGGGCGGCTGTCGCGAGCGGCCGCGTTCTAGATCAGAGAAACCGCTCGCCGGCATGGTCACGGAACCGGTCGGCCGAGCGGACATAGTCCGAGAGGACTTGCACAGTCTTGTGGCGGCTGACCTCCTGCATTTTAAAGATCGTCGCGCCCTGGTTCGCCGCTTCGGTCAGGAATCCCGCGCGCAGCGAGTGACCGGAGAATTTGGCCGCGTCGTAGCCGGCGGCGCCGGCATAGCGCTTGACCAAGCGCGCGACTGCCTTGTCGGACATCTGGTCGCTGGTGAGCTGATCGTTTCGTGTCAGGCGGCGAAACAGCGGTACCGCCGCTTCCTCCGCCGGCGTGCGGATGACGCCGGCCTCAAGCACGCGCACGGCGCTGATCCAGTCTAGCAGCAGCGCCTTCGGGCGTAGCCGGGTGCCTTCGGGAATGGCGATCGTCGCGCCTTCGCCGGCCTGGTCTGTTTTGGTGGGGCCGAGGTAGAGTTCGATCCCACGCTCGAGGATGCCGACGCTTTCGAGCGTCAGTGCCGCCAGCTCCGAACGGCGCAGCGCGGCGGCCATTCCGATTGCGAGGACGGCTCGATCGCGACGGGCGCGCAGGCCATCGCCTTTGATCTGCGCCAACATGTCGCGGAGCGCGACAGCGTCTGCGGGCTCCTTGCGGGTTTTCTTGGCCCCCTTCTCGTTGCGGATGCCGGCAAGCGCCTCGCGCAGGCCGCCCGCTTCCGGGTGCGCGGCCGGCGCTGGATAGTTGCTTGTGCGATGATGGTGACCGATCGCGGCCACGCGCCGTTCGATCGTGCTTGGCTTCAGTCCGCATGCGGCCTGGTTGGCCACGAACGCGGCTATCTGTTCCGGATGCGCTGGCATCGCAGCGAGGCCACGGACGGAGCACCAGTCGGTATAGATGATCCAGTCGGAGCCATAGGCGCGATGGGTTGCGGCGGCGCGCGCAGCCTTCTTGTAGGCGGCCGCGCGTTCGAGGTCCTCGTGGAGCACGGCCAGCATCGCAGCGTCGGACGCCAGCGCGGGCAGCGCGGTGGGTTTGGGCTCAAGGTCGTCGGGACTTGGGTCTTGCAAGATCGGTGCCGCGCTTTGGTGGACTGTCAAAGGCAGCTTGCCACCCCTCCCCGGCCAGCTCAAGTCTGTCCGATAATAAACATTATCGGACATACTTGGTCACGTTGGGGAATGGTCGTGAGATCGCCGGACTCGCGAATAAGAGCAGCGCCGTCCGTCCAGAACGGCGCTGCTCAGCTTTCCGGACCCCAGGTGTCCAGGGGCCGGTCATTCCTCCCGCTGCCCGAACAGGCTGAGCAGCAGCTGGAAGAGGTTCACCAGATTCAGATAGAGCGAAAGCGCGCCCATCACAGCGAGCTTTTCGGCCTGCTCCGATCCGGCGTAGGCGAGATATTCGCTCTTAAGGCGCTGCGTGTCCCAGGCCGTCAGACCGGTGAACACGAGCACACCGACGATCGAGAAGACCAGCTGCAGCGTCGACGAGCCGACGAACAGGTTGACGATGCTCGCGATCACAACGCCGATCAGGCCAACCATCAGGAATGTGGACCAGCGCGACAAGTCAACATTTGTCGTGTAGCCCCACAGGCTCATGGCAGCGAATACGGCCGCCGCGCTGAAAAAGGCCAGCGCGATGCTGGTACCGGTGAACACCAGGAAGATGCTGGCCATCGATACGCCCATCACGGCAGCGAAGGCGAAGAACGCCGTTCGTGCCTGTGCCGTCGTCATGCGCTCGACCCTGAACGAGAAGAACAGGACGAACGCCAGGGGCGCGAAAATAGCGACCCACTTGAGCGGTGTGCCGAAGATCGGCTGGTAGAGCGCCGGCACGCTGGCGACGAGAGACGCCACCAGCGCGGTGATGCCGAGGCCGAGCGCCATGTTGCGATAGACGCCGAGCATATGCCGGCGCAGGCCTTCATCATAGACGGCCGTGCTCGTGGCTCGGGCCGACGGGAAAGGCCGATAGGTATTCGGTTCGAACATTCTGTTCATGCCTCACTCCATTGCTTCAATGTCAATGAGGCACTCGGCCGGCTTCGCTTCGGAAGCCGCGATCCTGCACCGAGCGCACTCGATGCGGTCCGACATGACGGTAGCGTAGCGCCGCCGCCAGATGGGCCCGGTCCGCAAGACAAATGTTGTATTCGCCCGCGCGCCTTTCAAGGGGCTGAAAGGCTGTCCAAGTGCTTTGATGATTTCGTTCACTAGCCCTTGAAACCTGTTGGCTCCGAACTAGTTTTTTCAGTGCCGGACGCCGTTCGGGTCCGGTGGACATAGAGGGCGTCGGCTCTCCCGTACCGACGCTTCTCATGCCCAGATTGCTCACAGGAGGATTTGGCAATGAGAACCAACTTCGACTTTTCGCCGTATCGGCGATCGACGGTCGGTTTTGACCGTCTCTTTAACCTGCTCGAGGCAGGTGCCCGCGACGATGATGGCTATCCGCCCTTCGACATCGTGAAGGACGGCGAAGACAGCTATCGCATCACTCTTGCAGTAGCCGGCTTCCGTCCCGAGGACATCGAGATCGTCGCGCAGCAGAATCTACTCAACGTCACCGGCAAGCGTGCCGAGGATGACGGCAAGGGCGAGTTTCTGCACCGCGGCATCGCTGCCCGTTCGTTCGAGCGGCGCTTCCAGTTGGCGGACTTCATCGAGGCCGGAGACGCCCGGTTCGAGAATGGCCTTCTGTCGATCGCGCTGAAGCGCGTTGTCCCGGAGGCCATGAAGCCGCGCAAGATCGAGATCGCTGGCGGGACCGGCGACAGCGATCGGCTCGAAGCGCCCAAAGGCGAGAACAGCGCAGCGGCCTGATCGCGCGACAGATGTGGCGCCGCCGGCGCGCCGCTTCGGCGGCGCGGCCGACGAGCCATCGCCCAGCCTGCCAGGAAAGGAGGATAATCATCATGGCAATTCGTGATCTCATTCCCTGGGGCCGGCAGGAAAGCCGTGCTCCCGTTCGGACCGAAGAGGCGTCCGACCAGCACCACCCGCTTGCGTCCCTGCACCGCGACGTGAACCGTCTGTTCGACGATGTCTTCAGAGGCTTCGGCGTACCAGCCCTGGGTGGCTGGGGGCGGAGTCTCGAGTGGCCAACGATCGAACTGTCGGAAACCGACAAGGAGATCCGCGTCACCGCCGAGCTGCCCGGCATAGACGAGAAGGACGTCGACATCAGCGTTGACGACAATGTCCTGTCGATCCGGGGCGAGAAGCGTTCGGAGACCGAGGACAAGGAACGCGGCTATTCGGAGCGGAGCTATGGTCGGTTCGAGCGGCATATCGGCCTCCCGCGCGGTGTTGAGCAGGATCGGACCAGCGCAACCTTCAAGAAGGGCGTGCTGACGATCGTTCTGCCGAAGTCCGCCGAGGCGATCGAGAGTCGGCGCCGCATTCCAGTCAATGCGGGCTGATCAAACGTCGGGCAGCCGCCGACGGCGGCTGCCCGCATCGGAGTCGGAAAAATGGCAACAAGAGCTGATTCTCTTCCACCGTTCATTGCGACGCCGCCCGTGCCGACTCCGCGCCTTGCGGAGTTTGCCAACGATAACGTCGCGACCGACGCGTCTTCGCCGTTTGATACGGCGTGGCGACGCTACGCAAGCGCGCTGCCGACGGACGCATTCGCCATCATCGAACCCGATCCGCTCGCCGGTCGGTCCGGCGGCCGCGCCCGTGAGGGTCGATGGCGGCTCCGTTTCCGCCCGCGGTCGCGCCCGTTTGTCGATCCGCTCACCGGCTGGACGGGAGGAAGCGACACCCTCGCCCATCTGGAGCTCGGCTTCCCTTCGCGTGAAGCCGCCGAGGCCTATTGCCGGCGGTACGGCCTCTACGAGAGCCGGGGCGCACCGCGAGGGTCGGGACCTCGGCCACGGGACGAGATGGTTTTCATCTCGGTCGGCGTGCCTACATGCTGCATGCCTGCGGGTCCTCATCCCGTGTGCTGCGGCAACGCGACGGCGGAGCCGATCGAGACTTCCCATGCGGACACCTGAACAAGGCTTGCCGTCGCGCAGGTAACAGGGATCCAACGCTTGGCCTTCCCCTGCCCCAACTGCCGGCACCAGCTTCACTTGGAGGAAGGCGCCTGCCCGAGCTGCGCACACGCAGTTGGCTATGACTGGCGCATAGATGCCTTTCGTCATCTCGACCCCAGGTCGCGCGAGTGGCACGATGCAGAGGGATCACCCGCCGCGGCAAAGCCTTGCGCCAATGTTCGTTACGGCGCGTGCAACTGGCTGGCAGATGAGATGGGCGCTGAAGCCCTCGGTCCGACCCGAGCAATGTGCCGCGCCTGCCGGCACAATCGCATGATCCCCGATCTCGCGGTGCGCGGCGTCCTTCAACGCTGGCGGCGGATCGAAGAGGCCAAGCGGCGCATGATCCGCGGTGCGATCAAGCTCGGCCTGCCCCTCGAGACCAAGGCAGAGCGCAGCGACGGGCTCGCCTTCGATTTCTTGTACGATGCCGCCGCCAAGAGCGGCTATGTCCCACAGCTTCTCACCGGCCATGCCGGGGGTGTCATCACGCTGAACGTGATCGAGGCGGACGACGTGGCGCGGGAGCGGATACGCCAGCAAATGGGCGAGCCCTACCGCACCCTTCTAGGCCATTTCCGACACGAGATCGGCCACTACTATTGGTACCGGCTCATCGCTGGGACCGACATGCACGATCCCTTTCGCGCACTGTTCGGTGACGAGCGCATCGATTATGCTGCAGCGGTCCAGCGCTACTATGCCGGCCGTCCGGCACTCGGCTGGGCTGATGACCATGTCAGCGCGTATGCAACTGCGCATCCCTGGGAAGATTTCGCCGAGACGTTCGCTCATTACCTGCACATCGTCGACACGCTCGGAGCGATGGCGGACTTCGGTGTGGGGCTGGAAGGCAATCGCGCACCGCACCCGAACATCGATGCGTATCGTGTTGCAACGGCGACGCTCGTTGAGCGCTGGATACCGATTTCCTTCGCGCTCAACGCGGTAAACCGGGCAATGGGGCAACCGGATCTCTATCCCTTTCGTCTCAGTCCCGGCGTCATGCTCAAGCTCGATTTCGTGAGCCGCCTGATCGCGCGGGCCGCGGGCCGCGGGCCGTGAGGAAATCCCGGAGGGGTCTGAGCTGGCCGCGATGATCGCAAGCCTCGGGCACGGCGTGTGAAACCTGCGGGACGCGGGATCGCGGAGCGGAGAGACGTCCATTCAGCTCGTAATGCCCTTTGGAGAACCCCTTGCCCACGCTCGTGCTGATCCGCCACGGCCAGTCGGTCTGGAACCTCGAGAACCGCTTCACGGGCTGGTGGGACGTGGATCTGACGCGGCAGGGCGAGATTGAGGCGAAAGCGGCCGGCGAGCTGATGGCGGCGAAGGGGCTGGACTTCGACTTCTGCTTCACGAGCCTCCAGACGCGTGCGATCAAGACGCTCAACCTTGCGCTCGAGGCGATGGGGCGGTTGTGGTTGCCCGTCGAAAAGGACTGGCGTCTGAACGAGCGCCATTATGGCGGGCTCACCGGCCTCGACAAGGCAGCGACCGCAGCCAGGCACGGAGCGGAGCAAGTGATGATCTGGCGCCGATCGTTCGACATCCCGCCGCCGCAGCAGCAGCCCGGGGGGCCCTATGATCTCAGCGGCGATCGGCGCTACGCCGGCATCGCGATTCCGAACGCCGAGAGCCTGAAGGACACAATAGGGCGCGTGCTGCCCTATTGGGAGGCAAGGATCGCGCCGCAGCTCAAGGCCGGCAGGCGAGTCGTGATCTCGGCGCACGGCAATTCGCTGCGCGCGGTGGTGAAGCATCTGTCTGGCATCCCCGACGATGAGATCCCCACGATCGAAATCCCGACAGGGGAGCCGATCGTGTATGAGCTCGCGCACGATCTCACAGCAATGGACCGCTATTATCTGTCCGAGCGGTAGGGCGACTTCTGAAATGCCACTCGGAGCCCGCCTGTCGCGTGGAGCCCGGCGCGGTGGCCGATCGAGCGTCAGCGCTGCTTGGGGCGATCCGAACCCCTCGCGAAAAAGGTGCCGGCCTTGTCCTGCCTCCTTTTCTGACCGGAGTTCGTCCGGCTCCACTTATCGACCCAATGCGTGCCATTGCCGGCCATCGCGGGCGATCAGTGCGTCGGCGGCGCGAGGTCCGGAAGTGCCTGGCGTATATTCCTCCAGCACCCCCTCGCCACGAGCCCAGGCGTCCAGGATCGGCTGCACGACGGCCCATCCCGCCTCGATCTGGTCGGCACGCTGGAAGAGCGTCTGATCGCCCATCATCATGTCATACAGGAGGGTTTCGTACCCTGTCCGGTGCGCGACGGCGAACTTCTCTGCATAAGCAAAATCGAGCGCTACGGAGACCGCCTCCACTTGCGGACCCGGCCGTTTGACGAGGAAATCAAGGTCGATCCCTTCGTGCGGCTGGATCTGGAACACGAGCTGATTGGCCGGGAGATGAGCGACCGGGGCCTCCCGAAACGTCGCATAGGGCACCGGGTTGAAGGTCACCACGATCTCGGTGTCCCGTGCGGCGAGCGCCTTCCCCGTGCGCAGATAGAAGGGCACGCCGGTCCAGCGCCAGGTGTCGACCATGAGCTTGAGCGCCACATAAGTTTCCGTGGTGGTGTTCGGATCCACGCGCGGCGTCTCGCGATAGGCGGGGATCATCTGGCCGTTGACCTGGCCGGCTGCGTACCTGCCCCGCACCGCGTCGCTTCGCGCCTCATCCGGGGTGAAGCGGCGGACGGCCCGAAGCAGCTTTGCCTTTTCGTCGCGGATGACCTCGGCATCGAAACTGTTTGGCGGCTCCATTGCGATCATCGACAGAAGCTGCATCAGGTGGTTGGGAACCATGTCCCGGAGCGCACCGGTTGTGTCGTAGAACGCCCCGCGGGTGCCGACGCCGATCGCTTCGGCGGCTGAAATCTGGATGTGGTCCACGTAGCGGTGGTTCCATACCGCCTCCAGCCAGGCGTTGCCGAACCGCGCGACCAGGATGTTCTGGACGGTTTCCTTCCCCAGGAAATGATCGATCCGGTAAACTTGGCTCTCGTTCACTCGCGACAGGATCCGCTGGTTGAGAGCCCGTGCGGATTCGAGGTCGTGACCAAAGGGCTTCTCGATCACCACCCGCCGAAAGCTGCCGTCATGTTCCTCCGTGAGGCCGGCATCGGCGAGCCTGTCCACGATGATTCCGAAGAACTGCGGCGGCGTGGCCAGATAAAATGCCGCGTCGCCCTCGCCCAGCCGCTGCTTGAGCCTGTCATAGACAGTCTCAAGCGTGAAGTCGCCGGGGAGATAGCTGGTCCGCTGGCGCACTCGTTGCCAGCACTGTGTCTGCGGCGCGAACTCATCGAGGCTCGCGCGCAGGCTTTCATCATCGCCATCCCGAAGGGCTATGCCGATGACGTTGAGCTCTTCGCTCAAGAGTCCGTCGAAGCAGAGGTTGGCCAGCGCCGGAACCAGCAGCCTGCGGGTGAGGTCTCCTGTCGCGCCGAAGATGACGATCGTCGCCGGGCGCCCCGGCACGGCCACTCCATTCACTGCGGGATCTCGACATGCCCGCCGAACCCGAAGCGCATCGCGGAAAGCACCTGGTCGGCGAAGGTGTGCTCGACCCGGCTCCGGTATCGGGCGAACAGCGCAGCCGTAAGGACCACAGCGGGAACCGCCTCTTCCATGGCCGCCTCGACGGTCCAGCGCCCCTCGCCCGAATCCGCAACCCGCCCGGAGAACTGCGAGAGCATCTGATCCTTGGCGAGCGCCGCCGCGGTGAGGTCCAGAAGCCAGGAGGATATGACAGAGCCGCGCCGCCACACCTCGGCGATGTCGGTGAGATTGAGAACGTAGCGCTCATCCTCGGGAAGCTTGCTGGACTGCTTCGACTTCAAGATGTCGAAGCCTTCGGCATATGCCTGCATCAGGCCGTATTCGATGCCGTTGTGCACCATCTTGACGAAGTGACCGGCGCCGGCAGGTCCGGCGTGGATATAGCCCTTCTCCGCGCGCGCATCCTCTCCCTCATGCTCCATCCGGTTTGGCGTCCGCGGAATGGTGCCGATGCCCGGCGCGAGCGCGTCGAAGATCGGATCGAGATGGTCGACGGCCTCCTTTGGTCCGCCGATCATCATGCAATAGCCGCGCTCGAGGCCCCACACGCCTCCCGAGGTACCGACATCAATATAGTGGATGCCCTTGTCGGCCAGCAGCTTCGCCCGGCGAATATCGTCCTTGTAGAAGCTGTTGCCGCCATCGATGATGACGTCGCCAGGTTCGGCGATCGTGCGGAGGATCTGGATCGTCTTCTCGGTCGGCTCGCCCGCGGGCAGCATGACCCAGAAGATTGCCTCCGTGCCCAGCTTCTTCTTGATTTCCTCAAGCGAGTCAGCCGGCTCGAATCCTTCAAGCGCGAGTTCCGCCACCGCGTCAGGATTGCGGTCGAAGACCACTGGCTGATGTCCGGAGCGTTGAAGCCGACGGGCGATGTTGCCTCCCATGCGGCCGAGGCCGATCATTCCGATCCGCATATTTCCAGGCTCCCGCTCAATTCCGGAGTGCTTCGTCGAGCAATTCTTCAAGGTCGCTCAGACTGGCGCTTTGGAGGTGGACCCGCAGGACGCGCTGGCCCCGGCTGGCGAGCACGTCGAGATCGCCTCGCGCTTGGGCGAGCTGGACCGTGCCGAAGCTGGCTTTGCGTCCTGGGATCGGGACGTCGGGATCGGGCGTGCGGGTGATCTCGAGAAACACTCCCGAGCGCGGCCCTCCCTTGTACGCCTGACCAGTCGAGTGGAGGAAACGCGGCCCGAAGCCCGCGACGGTGGCGACGTGTCGCGCCTTCACGACCCGTTCGCGCATGCGTGCAACGAGAGCCTCGTTCGCCCGGTTGCGTTCGACGTAGAGAAGGAACCCTACATAATCGCCGGGGCCGAGGCGTGCTAAATGGATGCGCAGGATTTCGACCGCGTTGTCGCCGATGTGGCCTCGGTCGGCGGGCCTGAAGAAGGCCACCCTGCCATCCTCGAAAAATGGTGTCTCGGGCGCCAGGCTGCCGGTGGCTTCGTAGGCGTCGATCAGCACCCGCGTCCTGATCTTGGCATCCTCGACGTCGGGCTGGTCGAAAGGGTCGATCCCGATCACCGCGCCGGCTACCGCGGTAGCGATCTCCCAGCGAAAGAACTCCTGCCCGATCATCTCCTTTGACGAGAGCGCTATCCGCACGACCGGCTGGCCGGCGGTAACGAGCGCATCGGCATGGGCGTCGAGCCTGGCGTGATCGTCGCCCGTGAGCGACAGCAGTACGAAGAGGCGGTCCGATCCATAGTGCGCCGGCGGTACCGGCGGTTCCAGGTCGACGGGAACGATGCCCCTGCCCTGCTTGCCGGTGGACTCGGCCAACAGCTGTTCGAGCCACGCTCCGAATGCCCGAAGCGCGGGCGAGGTCAGCACCGTCACCTTGTCGCGCCCGCGGTTCGCCGCTTCCCCCAGGATCGCACCGAGCCGCACGCCAGGATTGAAGGCGGGCGGCGCGTCGGGCGCGCAGCTCTGCACCATCGGCGCAACCCTGGTGAAGAACTCGGCCACGTCCATGCCCATCACGGCCGCGGGCACCATCCCGAAGACGCTGAGAACCGAATAGCGGCCGCCAATCGTTGGATCGCCCAGGAAGACGCCCGCGTAGCCATGATCGTGCGCGATCTTTGCCAGGCGCGATCCCGGGTCGGTGATGGCGATGAAGCGACTGCCGTCCTGGCCCGCCAGATTCCAGAAATAGGCGCGCAGCAGTTCCGGCTCCATCGTCGAGCCCGACTTGGAGGCAACGATGAACAGCGTGTGCTCGGGGTCGATCGCCGCCGCCACTGCGGCGATTTGCTTCGGATCGGTGGTATCGAGCACATGGATCATCGGGCTGCCGCTCCGCGGCCCCACGATCTCGGCCAAGACCTCCGGGCCGAGGCTCGACCCGCCCATGCCGAAGAGCACCGCGGACCGATACTGGGCTGCCTGAGCGCCGAGAGCTTTCAATGCCTCGGGGTCGATCTGCTCGCCCTTACCTGCGGCAAGCCACCCGAGCCACTTGGCTTCCTCGCCGCCGGTCCATAGCGTGGCATCGCCTGCCCATAGCCGTCTGGACCAGCTTTCCTGACGCATTCGCTCGAGCCGCGCCTCTACCGCCTCGTCGAGCTCCCGCGGCAGTGCCTCGTGCATGCTGTTCAGCCCGTCTCCGACAATGGCGGAGCGCTTGGCAGCAACGGCACCAAGGAGCGCATCGGCTGCGTCGGCGAACTGCTTCACGCCGTCTCGCACGAGCTCGTCCGCGACCGCTGGCAAGTCGAGCCCGAGACGGTCTACCTCGCGGAGAATCCGACGCGCGCTTTCCACTTCGGCGGTCAGGGACGGCGCGAGCGTGCCATGATCACGGAAGGCGTCCATCGTCTTGGGCGGCAACGTGTTGACGGTTTCAGGCCCGATCAGGTTGTCTACGTAAAGGGTGTCGGGGTAGCTCGGATCCTTGGTGCCGGTGGAGGCCCAGAGGAGCCTCTGCGGCATCGCCCTGCGCTCCACGAGCGCCTGCCAGCGTTCCGAAGCTACCAAGCCGAGATACCATTGATAGGCGAGCTTGGCGTTGGCGATGGCGACCTGTCCGCGCAGTCCCGTAAGCGCCTCGGCCTCCGCGTCAGCGCTTTTCAGGCGTTCGGCAATTTTCCTGTCGATCGCGGCATCGATCCGACTGACGAAGAAGCTCGCCACGCTTGCGATACGGTCGATCGGCTGGCCTTGGGCGAGCCGTGCTTCCAACCCCTCCACGAAGGCCATCGCAACCGCGGCATAGCTCTGCTGGTCGAACAGCAGCGTCACGTTGATGTTAATGCCATCTTCGATCAGCTGGCGGATGGCAGGGACACCCGCCTGGGTACCGGGCACTTTGATCATCAGGTTGGGACGGTCGATCTGTCGCCACAGCCGCTGTGCTTCCGCGACCGTCTCCTCGGTGCTCTCAGCGAGATAGGGGGAGACCTCGAGACTGACGTAGCCGTCCGTCCGGTTCAGCCGCTCATAGACCGGCTGCAGCGTGTCGGCCGCGTCTTGGATGTCCTGAACCGCGAGCGCCTCATAGGCTTGGGTGATGCTCGGGCCGGGTCGGCTCTGGAGAAGAGCCAGGAGTTGCGCGTCGTAGGCATCGCCATGCGCGATCGCCTTCTCGAAGATGGACGGATTTGAGGTCACGCCGGTGACGCCGTCTTCCTCGACGAGCCTTTGCAGCCCACCTTCCTTGAGGAAACGGCGGTCGACAAAGTCCAGCCAGGGGGCCTGGCCAAAATCGTGCAGCTTCCTGACCCGGCTCGCCATCGTCACGCCTCCTGCAAGATCATTGAGCGCGCTGCCTCGACCACATGGTCGACGGTGAAGCCGAACTTCTCCTGGAGTTTGGCAAGCGGGGCAGACGCCCCGAACGTCGACATCGTGATCGTTCGGCCGCGAGCGCCGACATAGCGGTCCCACCCGATTGCGCCGCCCTGCTCCACCGCCAGGCGCGCCTCTATGCCGGGGGTTAGGACCAACTGCTTGTAGGCGTCGTCCTGCTCCTCGAAGCGGGACCAGCTCGGCATCGACACGACGCGTGCCCGTACGCCCTCCGCTGCCAGCTTCTCATAGGCGCCGACCACAAGGCTCAGCTCGCTCCCGGTGCCGATCAGGATGAGCTCCGGATCATCGGCGCTGGCAAGGATGTACGCGCCCCTCGCGACCCCGGCGGCGGCCGCATAGCGGCTCCGGTCGAGCGTCGGCAGCGCTTGGCGCGAGAGGATCAGCGCGCTCGGCCGACGGGTCTGGCGGACGGCAAGTTTCCACGCCTCGGCCGCCTCGTTCGCATCTCCCGGGCGGATGGTGTCGAGCCCGGGCATCGCGCGCAGTGTTGCCAGATGCTCGATCGGCTGGTGGGTCGGGCCGTCCTCGCCGACCCCGATCGAATCGTGCGTAAAGACAAAGGTGACCGGCAGCTCCATGATCGCCGCAAGCCGGACCGGCGCGCGCATATAGTCGGCGAAGACGAGGAAGGTGGCGGTGAAGGGCTTGAGGTAGGACAGCGCCATTCCGTTGGCGATCGCGCCCATCGCATGCTCGCGCACGCCGAAGTGAATCGTGCGCCCGCCAGGGTTGTCCGCCTGGAACGAGCCGAAATTCTTTAGGTCGGTCTTGGTGGATGGCGACAGGTCGGCCGATCCGCCCACCAGCCAGGGGACGTTGCCGGCAAGCGCATTCAGCACTTTGCCGGCGGAATCGCGCGAGGCGACGCCCTTGGGATCCGGGTCGAAACTCGGCAGGCCCGACTCCCAGCCCGGCGGCAGCGCGCCCTTGCGCATCGCGTCCAGCTCGGCCGCCATGCCGGGATAGGTCTCACGATAGCCGGCGAAGGTCGCCTCCCACTCCTCGCGCAGCCGGCGCCCGCGCGAGGCGATCGCCTCGTTGAAGTGCTTGGCGACGCCGTCGGGCACGTAGAAGGTCTTGTCCTCCGGCCAGCCATACGCCTTCTTGGTGGCGACGATCGCGTCGGCACCAAGCGGTTCGCCGTGAGCCTTCTCGCTGTCCGCCTTGGGGCTGCCCCAGCCGATGATAGAGTGGACGACGACGAAGGTGGGTCGGTCGTCGGTCGCCTTGAAGCTTTCGATTGCCCGCGCGAACGCCTCAGTATCGTTGGCGTCGTCGACGTGGAGCACGTTCCAACCATAGGACTCGAAGCGCTTGCCCACATCCTCGGTGAAGGCGAGGTCGGTATGGCCCTCGATGCTGATACGGTTTGAATCGTAAATCCAGCAGAGGTTGGAAAGCTTGAGATGTCCGGCGAGACTTGCCGCCTCGCCCGACACGCCCTCCATCATGTCGCCGTCGCCGCACAGCACGTAGACGTCATGGTCAAAGAGGGTGAAGCCATCGCGATTGAAGTGCTGGGCGAGCCAGCGTTCGGCGACCGCCATACCGACGGAATTGCCGCAGCCCTGACCGAGCGGGCCCGTCGTGGTCTCGACGCCGGTCGTCACCCGATACTCGGGGTGGCCCGGCGTCCTGGAGCCCATCTGGCGAAAGTTCTTGATGTCGTCGAGGCTAACCGCAGGCAGGCCAGTGGCCCTGCCTTCCGCATCGACCTCCTTGATGCCGGCGAGGTGGATAAGCGCGTAGAGAAGCATGGAGGCGTGCCCGACCGAGAGCACAAAACGGTCTCGATTGAGCCAGTCCGGCACGTCGGGATCGATCCGGAGGAACTGCGACCACAGCGTGTAGCCCACCGGCGCAAGCGCCATCGGGGTGCCGGGATGGCCGGACTGCGCCTTCTCGACGGCATCCATGGCGAGCGTACGGATCGTGTTGATGGCTAGACGATCGAGGGCCTCGAACGCGCCGCGTGCGGTGGCGGGCTGGCGCAACATGTTACCTCCCGTGGGGCGTTCGCCAGATTGAACGCCCCTTGTGCTTGTGTTGACCAGCCCCCGCGCGGGAGACGATCGAACGCCGAGTGCTGCCTAGCGCGGGCGCTGGCTCGACCGCCTGGCCTCGTCGAACTTGGGACCAAAGGGATCGAGCAACCCCTTCGCGGATTGCGAGCCGGCGGTCTTACGCTCGAGATCGTCGACCGAGGCGATCAGGTCGGTCATCTCGCTGTCAGTGGCATAGCCCAGCGCTTTGCCGAGCTGGAGCTGCGTGCGGGCCGTTCCCAACAGCTGGCGCATGCGGGCGCTTTCCGCGTCGGTCCGCTTCCTTTTCTCGAGCAGGCTGCGCGCGTCCTCGAGCGCGAGCTGCGCGCGAACGAGAGGGAGCGGGATCACGATCTGGTCGATCACGATCGTGCCCAGTGCGGTCTGAAGGACCGCCTTGGCCTCCTGCGGCTTGCCCTGGTGCAGCAACGCGGCCGCCTGCTTGAGTGCGGCGGGGTAGGTGCCGAGCGGGAGCTTGCTGATGTTCACGACCGTTTCGGAACCCAGGTCGGAGATGAGCTTGCGCGCCAGCTGCAGGCGACCCTGCGCGATCGCGGCGCCCACCTCTCCGCGGATTTTCTCGACGTCGGCCGGGGTTCCGATCACGTCGTGCGTCACGACGCTCACGTCGACCGGAGCGAGCGCAAGCGTCGGCGTGCGGGCGAGGACGATCTCGAGCTTGCCGGTCGCGCGCTCCAGCGCCGCGATCGCGTCGTCGTTCTTGTTCTGGTCGATTGCGGTCAATGCGTTCTGCGTCTCGCGCACCGCGGCGACCACCTCGTCGACGAGCTTGTCCCGCTGCGCCTCGGGTGGGTTGGTGGGAGTCGACTGCGCTTGGGCTCCGCCCGGCGGAGCCGCTTGAGTCGAAGTCTGCGGCTGCGCTTGCTGACTGGGTGCAGAAGCCTGGGCCGCTGCGGCGCTCGACCACGCCGAAATGGCGAGGGCGCCGAGGGCTGTCGAGATGATTAGGTGTTTCCGCATCGTCCATCCTCCGTTTGTGAGTTAAAGTTCGCATTTCACAACGCGTGCTGCCGAGTACGGCGAAGTGCTTTCGGACGGGACGGCAGTGCTTCGCTGCCCCTTCGAACTGGCAAGTTGTTGCGGCCTATCGTCGTCACTCGGCACCTGCTCTTGTTTGCAAAGCATCGCGCGAGCATTGCTATGGAGACGCCGTCTGCTAGCTGCGCTGACATATCTCAGCCTGATTTCGGCAATCTCGCCGTCGTCAGGAAGCCGGCGCGCGCCTTGTTTTCGGCGCTGCGGAGCTCCAGGGTTCAGCCGGCGACCTGGCCGATTTGCCGCACGGCGTAGGGCGCGATCGCACCCGTCAGAGGGATGGAGTCCACGTCAGTGTCCGAAATGGTTTAGGCGATGAGAGCGACGCCTGGGCCGGGTCTTTTCCGCGTAGTCAGCGCGCGCTCTCGCCGTGGCAGGAGAGTTTCAATGCCTGATCTTGAACGCGGGTCGTGTCCCACGGGGTGGTGTAGGAAGGTTTCTCTGAGAGGGTGGCCACCGTCGATCTTCTGGTAGGGTTCGGATGCGAACTCGAACCTGGAGAAGAAGACGATGACCGACGACAGAATGGCCCTTGTTGAGCTGATTGAGCAAGGGGCAGACAGCGATTTGGTGCGCGATATGCTGGCATTTGCCGCCGAGCGCATGATGGATCTGGAGATTGAGGCCAGAACGGGTGCGGCTGCGGGCAGTCGCAGCCCGGCGCGGCTCAACCACCGCAACGGCTATCGCGAACGGGGCTGGGACACTCGGGCCGGCCGGATCGAGCTGGCGATCCCCAAGCTCAGGAAGGGCAGTTACTTCCCGAGCTTCCTTGAGCCACGCCGCACGGCTGAGAAGGCGTTGGCGGCGGTGTGACGCGCCATAATTGACGTCATTGGGCCAACTCGTTGACCAGCAACTGTGACAAAATTCATGGCAACGCGCTGTCTCCGTTTACATGACGCTCGATTGAATTACCTTCCCGGCCATGTCCGCGATCCCTTCCTGGCGTGCCGGCTTCGAGTTGGAAGTCATCCTTGGCGACCTTGGTAAGCCCCGTTTCGAGCGAGAGCTGCGCGATGGAGAGGCAATGGACGAGGCATCGCCGGGCTTCTGCCGAGCCTTCGCATCGAAATTGCGTGAGCGGACAGGTCGGGCGTGGTCCGCCCCTTCTCGGCCACCGCAGCGCCCCGGCTTTTATGTCGTCCCGGAATATGGGCTGGACCCACTCAATTGGCCGGACGACCGCCTAGCGGGCGTGGAACTGCTAACCCCTCCCCTGCCCCTCGACGAGGCCGAGATGGTCCGAACCGAGCTTTCCGAGGCGATCTACGAGATCGACGGCGATTTCAACTTCTTCGCCAGTGACCATACCGCCAGTTGCGGTTGGCACATCAACATCGATGGCGGCGATGGCTACCGGCTCGATCCGGAGCGCTTCATCCTCGGCGTGGATGAACTACTGCTGCTGGCGAACAACGATCGGCTGTTCAGCCGCTACACGGCCTTGCAGCGCCATGCCGTCGGCGTGCCCTTGCTGCGGCATCTGGCGCATGATCCGACCGGCAAATTCCTGCTCGGATCCGCCCTCGGCAACCTGCTCGATGACCGCGCTGGGCGCGACAAGGGATACGCGGCAAACTTCGCCAAGCTGCTCAAGGGCTATGTCGAGCTGCGTCATTTCAGCGCGGAGTCGTTCTTCAACGGCCCACACCTTACCGAGCAACTCGAGCGGATCCCCGCGGCCTTCGAAGTCTGGCCCGCACATAGCCATCCCTTCGAGCAGGCCTTTCGCCGCAAATTTCTGCTGCTCTCGCGCTGGCTTGAGCGCGCTCGCAGTAAACTGAACTGGAATCTGACCCAAGGACTGGTCGCCGCCGAGGGTCGGGTCCAATTCGCCGGGGAGCCGATCGGCCATGTGATGGCCAATGGGCTGGTCGAGCTTAATCTGTTCGGGCATGGCGAGTACGAGTATGTCGCCACCATTCGCGACATTGCCCTCTCCGATATTCCCGAAGCGGTAGCCTTGCTCGCGCTCGATCTTGCCGAACTTTACAATCTTGGCATTCGGCAGCGTGCCAGCAGCAACACATCCTTCCAGCGCGCCGTGCTCCAGCTCGCGGCACATCTGCGGAAAGACCCCGGTCTTTCCAGTTCGGCGCAGCTTGACGAGCTTGCGCATGCCGAGAAGCTGCGGCGCGAGATGCACCCGCAATTCTACATGACCGCCGGGACATAACCTCATAATATATCCTGGTTGGCGGGCGGGCTACGCAGGCGTCTGGCTGCCACCGCCGCGCAAGCGCCCCAGTACCCGCGCCGCCGCATTGTTGCCCACGGCCAGTTCGCGCGCATAGCGTAAAGCTGTCGTCGGCGACGACCACCGCAGCGCAAGCGCAATTCCCGCGCCGTCCTCACCGGCCGCGAACAGATCCTGCGTGAGCCCGACCCTGAACGAGTGCGCGCTCAGGCCGCGAACGGTGTCGCCCTCCATCCCGGGCTCAAGCTCGACCAGGCCCAGATCGACCGCCTCCAGCACCCGGCGGCGCAGGATCGCGACCACACCCTGCCTGGTGAGCGGTTTTGAACCGATGTAGTGCCGCACAAGTCGCTGCCCGGCAGCGTCTGGCGGACTGGTCAGCACATTGATGCGCCGGAACACAGGGCCATGCGCAATCCCGCTCGCGAGCAACCAGGCCGACAGACGCACCATGGTATCGGCCGACAGCCAGGCCAGAGCCCCCTCCCCCAACTGGTCAGTCTTGGAATGCGTGATTTCGAGCCGCCCGCTGCCATCGCCAAACTGGGAAAGATCGACCACCGTCGCCCCAACCAGTTCGGACACGCGCAAACCCGCATCATAGGCGAGACTGATCAGCGCCGCGTCACGCAGACCGATGATATCGCTGCCGCACGAAGCCAACAGCGCGTTGACCGTTACCCCCTCGGGCGGCGCCTGACCCTCCTGCATCGCCTCGCCCAACCGGAGCGGCGCGGCCTGCCTTTGCCGTTCGCGCTTCTTGCGCCGGATACCTTTCAGCGTGTCGCGAACCATCCCGGCCTGGGTCGGCAACGGTTCACGTCCGCCAAAACCGAGGATGCGGTGGATCCGCGCGATTGAGGCGATCCGGCGTGCGAGGGTGGCAGGCTTTGCACCGGCACGGATGTCTGATCCCTTGGCCAGCCAATGCAGATAGTGGACCAGGGTTTCGGGCTCGGCGGGGACGGCGGTCGCGACCGGTCGCCGCGCCTTGCACCAGGCGAGGAAGCATTTGAGGTCGGCGGTGATCGCGGCCTTGGTCGCGGGTGCCATCGCCGCGACCGCAGCCTCGAGCGCCAGTGGGCTGGCGGCGCGGGTATCGACCAGCATAGCGTGGCCACCCAGCACCAGTTCCACCGAGGACGGGAACGGGCGATCGGTAGTCATGCGGGGCGATCGTTTCGTGCGCGTTTCACGGGGGCTTCTTGGGCCAAATCCGGCCACTTCGGCAAGTTCGAATTTACCATAACATAAGATTATGGAAATACCGGATATGGAAGGGCCTCCGCCATACGCACTTTAGCTACGTATTAAATTGACAATTGAGGTTCAATTTGCTGTTATTCCGTGCATGTCCGGACATTTTTCGAGTGTCGTCCTGAACGCCTACGGGGCCGCCCGCGAAGGGCTGGCCCGGGCCGAGGAAAGGCTCGCCCTGTTTCCCGAACCGGCGATCCTGATCGCCCATATTCGCAGCGCCGAGCAGGAGGCGCTGGGCTGGCTCGAAGGCGAAAGCTTCATACCAGAACAGCTCGCCATGAACTACGGCTATTCTCCGCGCGCGTGGCGGCGCTGGCCCTTCGCCTTTGTCCAGGCTTTCGAGCGCAAGCCCCCCTGGAGCGCCATTCCTACTGCCGATGCCATCCGGGCGTGGCTCAAGACCGACGACCCGGCGATCGAAGGTTGGCCCTCCCCTGCCCCGCTCGCCATCGCCGACACCCGCCTCGAGGGCTGGGCACGCCAGGCCGCGCGGCTGTCGGCGCTCCCCCGCCTGATCGCCAGCGCCGACCTCGCCGCCTCCTTCGCTCGCGCCGCCCCTCTGCCCCATGGCAGCATCGTGATCGGGGCAATGCTGGCCGACCGGCATGCGATGGCGAAGGGCAAGCTCTCCGCCGGCGGCATTGCCGCGATCGGCCTCAACCAAAACCGCGCCCCCTGGCGGGCGCTGCTGACCGGCGTGACCGACGACGACCTCGACGAACTGACAACCCACGCCCGCGACGAACGCTGCCGGCTCGCCTGGCTCGAAGCGCTTGGCGCGGGCGGCACAGCGGTGGTCCGCCTCGATCAACGGCTGCGCCTGTGGCTGGCCCGGCTCGACACCGCCTGTGCATCGCGGCGCAAGTCGTCGCACCTGCGCCCTCTCGCCCTGCTCGCCGGAGCGGGTCCTTCGCTCACCGTCGCGCGCGCGGCGAAAGCGTTGGGGCTATCTCGGCAGGCGACCACTCGGCTCATCGCCGAGGCGTGCAAGGCGCACCTCCTGCGCGAGATCACCCAAGGCAACGCCTTCCGCCGCTATGTCATCGCCGTGTGATGGGCAAAACTCGTCAAAACAGCAGAAATTCAACTAACTTTCTGACATTACTTATAAAATATGACCTCCCCGGAAATGTGCCGTACAGCGCCAAAATAGGCCCCGGATAGGGGAAGGGTGCAGCGGCGCGCCGAACGCGCTCTACGGGCCCCTCAAGGCGAAATTTGATGATTTGGCACTGCGGGCGACCTTTCACCCTTCGCTTCGAGCCTGGCGACGGCCAATTCGAGTGCGCGGGCTGTCGGAAGAGCAAATCCCCAGCAGGCCGGATCAAATGGTTCGCTGTCCCAGCGCGGCCGTCGCCGCAGTTCCGCCTGTATCGCAAAATCCCTCGCGAGCTGGAGACTGGCGAGCGCTTCTGCACGGCTTTGCCGCTGTCGGCTCTCCGCGCCCAGGGCATGCAGGGCGCGCTGGCGCCAGTCAGGTCCGTCACGGTCGACCCGCGCCAGATAGCTGAACGCGCTCAGCCTCTGCGCTGCCGCCTCAAGGCGACGATACCGTCTGCGTAGACGATGACGATGAACCCGGCGAAGCGCTACTGTGAGCATCGCCCTCGACATCGCCGACTTGGGGAGCGGCATGCGGGGCAGCTCGGCCCCAGGGCACCCGGGCACAGCGAAGGTCGCGGCAAAGCGGCGCGGCAACTCGCGGTCGTGGCAATGAGCGTGGGCCAGCAGCAGCGTGCGCGCAGGCACGACATGGAGACGGTTCGCGCTGAACTCGCGCATGTAGGCATCGAGCCCGGGCGGCGGACGCTCGGCAGCGCCCTGCCCCAGCAGCTTCAGTGCGGCATGACGGTTGCCGAGCAGACGGGGTTCGGCGAAGCCGAGCAGCTCAAGTGCACGCACTGACACCGCAGCAAGGCGGCGCAGTGAAGCAAGATCGATCACCCCGACGGCGCGGCGCGGCACATCGCGCAGATCGACCAGCAAGGCCTGATGCTTGCGGCAGAGCCAGCTTTGCCGAAGCGTCCATTCGCGCAGGATCACCAGCGGCTTGCCTGCCAGGTGGAATTCGAGCCAGCATTTCAGACAGCCATAATGGCGCCCGCGCGGCGGCAACAGATACTCACCGCTAGCCGGAACGAGGGTGGCCTGCACGACGGACACCTCGCACTGCACCGCCCAGGCAATCCGTTCGATTGCCGCACCCGCGTCCGCGCGCGTGCGGGCTACCTGTCCGCCGCCAAGATCGAGGCGGGCAAGCCCCGGCTCCAAGCCAAGAAATTCGAACAAGCCGATGCGCGTCGTATCGTGGCGTGAGACAAGCCGGTCGAGCCACGAATCGAAGAATTCCTCGGGCTGCGGCAGAACCCGGTAGGCCAGCGGAGCCGGATCCCTCTTCCATTCCTCCCGCCTCACCGGTCGATATAGCAGGGAAACAGTCGGGCCGCCTCGTAGACGTCGGAGAATTCGACGTACTCCCGCCCATGCATGTCCCTCGCAACCCGCTGGCTCCAGTGCAGCAGGCGCTTGAAATTGCCTGTCACACCGTGGCTGGTGCGCCAGATGAATTCGGCCATTTCCGGTTCGGCGAAGCGGTCCGGCTCACTCAGGCCAATGCCGCGCGCCAGGACCCGGATCAGCTGCTGCGAAGGCTCCCCCGGTGCCCAGGGCGTCAGGCGCAGGATGATCGAGCGATACGCCAGTTCGGCATCGTCGCTGAAGATGTCGGCGGCGATGTCGAGCCCGGCAACTACCATGTGGACATTGCCCTCGCTCATCAGAAACCTGAACGAATCCAGCGCATCGCGCCGCGCCCGTCCGCTGGCCGTCAGCACCGCATGGACATTGTCTATGGCAACCAGCCTGGTCGCCTGCTCACCCAGCAGTTCGGCTACCTTGAGGTCAGCAATCTGGTGCGTGCGGCGGGTGAGCGGCCAGCCCTGCTTCCACAACAACGCAAGGTTAATCCGCAGCGATGTCGGGTGCGAGGGCACGACCGCACGCAGCATCGGAATGTAGCGCGCATCGCCCCAGTCCGCTGGTTCCGGATAGGCCAACTCAATCCGCCGACCCACTTCCTTCAGGATCGATGTCTTGCCCATCCCCGACTGGCCGACCAGGACAACGCAGGTCGGCCGGTCATCCGGATCCTCGCCGGCCAGCCCCACCAGCGTATTCACATGCACACGTGCCTCGTCGAAATCGATCCAGAAGGCCTGCCGCAGTGCGCCTGCCGACGCTAAGCCTCGCTTATCGGCTTGAGCCATTCCAATTCTCCCAGTTCCTCCAGTGGAAGCCATCTCGCACCGGTTGCAGAAGTGCCTGCTGGCGGCGGCGGTGCGTGCGAAACACCTTCGCGCTCGAGCCGCTTGCGCCCCTGGCGGTGCTGCCGGGTCCGGATCTTCGAGGCCCGCACTTCCTGGCGATTGGCGTAGACGAGCCTTGCAATCTCAGCCTCGCCGCTGCCTTGATGATAGGCCGCCCCGCGGCGGCGATGCGCGGCGGCAGCGGCATCCCACTCCACCTTGGTGACGTGCGGGTACGAACCGACGACACACGCCGCGACAAGGGCATCATCGATCTGCGGATAGACCTCCTGGATCGTGCGTTCATCGACATGGATCATGATCTTGAGCCCAAGCCGGGTCGCAAAGCTCTCGTGCCAGTATCGGCGGTGATCAATCCGGACCCCGCCAGCGGTTATGGTGCGTTCGACCCACGGCAGAAACCGGCGGGTCAACTGCGCGACGTCGATCCCGAGAGGAACGAGAGCGCCATGTTCCGCCGCCCCATCCTGCCACCTCTGCGCGGGCGCGATCCGCCCCAACCCGTCATGCGGGGTGTGATGGTAGCGGCAGATTTCCCGGACGAACCAGCGCTCAAACTCCTCCAGCGTCATGGTGGCGGCCGCTTCGACGTCGTGGCCATCGCGCTTCGTGACGTCGCCCCCGGTTGCGCCCGGTAACAGCAGCATCTTTTCGCACATGGTGCCGATCAGTCGCTCGATGTGGCCCCCGAAATGGGCCGGGCCACGCGGTCGGATGTCCGGATCGATCCCGTAGGCGTGACAGGCGCTTCGGAAGACTTCTGCCCGGTGAGAGCCTGCATGGTCGGCATGCAGCCGCTTGAAGAACCCGTGAATCGGGTAGTCTTCATTCATGCCGAGACCCGCCAGCAACGGCTGCTTGGGGAGCAGCGCGTTGGCTACCGCCCGACCGCAGCGGAAGATCGAGGGATCCCCAAAACTCACATAGAACCCCAGAATGCAGCGGCTCCAGACCTCGATCAGCAGTGTAACCCACGGTCGCCCCAAGGCCTCTCGGCGCACGCTATCGACGAGCATGACGTTGGCCGGCGAGTGGTCCATTTGCACGAGGTCTAGGAACCCGTTGCTTTGGTACTGGCCGGGATGCGGTTCGTATGCCGTCCGCCGCTTCGACCCCATGGTCGAGCGCGCAAGCTGCGGTGAGCTGATATCGCCGATCAGCCGCTCGATGGTCCGAACGCTCGGGACATCTCCACGCTTGAACCGGTAATCGCCGTTGTCCGCGATGAGCAGGCTGCGGATCTGGTTGGCAGCCTCCCGCACGCTGGGGCGCGGACGATGAAGGAAAATCTCCTCGATCTCCTGGTCGATCGCCGTGAAGATTACGGGCGGCGCATGCCTTGTTCCGGGCTTCGGCCCCTTTGGCCGAGGCGCGAGACTCTCCGCGATAGGATGCTCCCGGAACCGGCGGGCAAGTTCGCGAATCCGTCGCTCGCCGAGATCCGTTTCTTCGCTGATTGCGGCCACCGACGCTGCTGCCAGCGGACCCTCCAGCGAAACATGACGCCGGAACACCGCGTACAGATATGCACCGGTTTTCAGCGCCGCTGCGGAAGGCTTGGCGGCTCGGGGTGGTTTTCGTTCGATCACCGGAATACTCCGACCGATCTATGGACCGCTTCAGCGTCGTCTATTTTGACGTAATTGAGAAGCCAAAATACTTCAGTGCCAGGATTTCATGCACTGATTTCGTCACTCTATGATTTTATATCAATAGGTTACGTTGATTGTTTACTTCTTTGTCCCGTGACAGCAACCTCGTCTACCGCGAAGCCCTGTTCCCCGATCACGCCTACCGGCGGGCCTGGCAAGCCTTCGATGCCCAACTCGATGGACGGCAGGCCTGCCGCGATGCCGTCGCGCTGCTCGATATCGCCGCCAGGGGCGACTGTGTCGACGTGCTGGCCCGGCGGATCGATGAGGCACTCGACAGAGGGCGCTTGCCCGATGTCGATGCGCTCAGGGACGAGTTCCTGCCAACCGCAAGATCGCAGCGCGATGTCACTATCCCGCCTCCCGATCTGCACAGCTACAACAGCTTGATCGCCAGCGGGGAGGTGTACTGATGACCCGCACCAAGGACCAGGCCGCCGCCGTGCTGCCTACCCTGCTCAAGGCCTTGCGCCTGCCGAGTATCAACCGCAACTGGAAGCGCCTCACCGACACCGCCGATCGCGATGGCTGGCCGGCCGCCAACCTGCTGGCCTCGCTTCTCGAGATCGAGATGGCCGATCGCTCCTCCCGGCGCATCCAGCGCCATCGCGACCAGTCCGGCTTGCCCGCAGGCAAGACCTTCGCCACCTTCGATTTCGACGCAGCCCCCGGCATCCGCAAACCGCACCTCTTGTCCCTCGCCGCCGGTGACGACTGGATCGAGAGCGGCGGCAACCTGCTGCTGTTCGGCCAGAGCGGGACCGGCAAGACGCACGCAGTTGCTGCCATTGGTCATGCCCTCATCGACACGGGGCGGCGCGTCCTGTTCTGCTCCACCACCGACATGGTCCAGAAGCTCCAGTCCGCGCGCCGCGACCTCAGCCTACCCGCCATGCTCGACAAGCTCGACAAGTTCGATCTCATCGTGCTCGACGATCTGTCCTACGTCCGCAAGGACCAGGTCGAGACCAGCGCCTTGTTCGAGCTCATCGCCCACCGCTACGAACGCCACTCGCTCGCCATTACCGCCAACCAGCCATTTTCGGCATGGGACAACGTCTTCCCTGATCCCGCTATGACTGTCGCCGCGATCGACCGCCTCGTGCACCACTCGATCATCATCGAGATGAACGGCGAAAGCTACCGCAAACGTTCCGCCGTCGCCCGTATCAACGCCGGCGATTACGACCCGCCGAATGGCGCCCCGGACCGGCCATCATAATTGTCGCTGGCTTCGCGCTCGGGAGCACCCTTGCTGAGGCAACGGGTAATTGTCGCCAGCGGCAATTACATGCCAACCATCCCATGCGCTTCAGACCCTCGCTTCCGGCCAGCGTCAGCGACAATTACCCAGCGTCGTAATTGTCGCTCGACGGTTGCTCCCCGCAACAGCAAATGGTAGCCAGAATTCACCAACCGGCGCGGCCACCTATCGGCCATCATAATTGACGCCGACCGGACTCCGTAATCGTCGCGCTACAGCGAGAGCATGGGTTCCCGGAAAAGTCTGGACCTCTGGGATTGGCTCGTCGCTGAGAATGCCCTCGACAGGTTCCTCGCCATCGACGCCTTCGAGCCTGAACCAGTAGTTGGGGCCCAGTCCGTCGGCCATCGAAATCGACGAGGGAAGTTTCTCGTCGGTAAAGATCAGGCCAGGATACGACGCGACGACCTCGCGATCCCCGCGATTTTGCGATGCGACAGCGAATGCCATCTCGAGTGCGCGGTCTGCTTCACCGAAGTGACGCAGGAGCATCGCCAGTCGCAGGCGATCATGAGGGTTTCCGACAAGCTTCGTTTCATCGAGCGGCAGGATGTGATCTTGCGCATCCCTGGACTTGTTCGCGCGCTGAAGTGCGCTTTGCAGGAGCAGGTGCGCGCGCAGATCGTTGGGATCGTCCGCTATTGCCATGCGGAGATTCCGCTCGGCCGTTCTTACATCGCCGCGATTGTGCTCGGCCGCTCCCGCAAGGCGTGCGTATTTCGAGGTTGCGAGCAATTCGGGGGACAGTTCGCGGAAGAAGGTGCTCGCCCTGGTTCTCTCGTCGCTGTTTGCATGCGAAAGGGCCAGCCAGGACAGCTGTACGGTGTCGCGATCGTGCGCAACGAAGCCGCTGAGCGTTTCGATGACATCGTCCCATCGCTCTTCGAGGTAGAAGAGATGCGCGAGCATCGAGCGATGGCCGAAGTTCGTGGCATCGGTGACGAGCTCCCTTGCTCGCTCAATCACACCCTCCAGAGCTTCCGAACCGCGGTCGCTGAGGGCATCGGCTACCGTGACGTGCACCGGCAGTGAGGCCGGCCAGCGTGCCAGCAGGATATCCGCGTCTTCACGGCAATTCCGCGACGTGCCGGCCGCGTAGGTCGCGCGGAAGACCATCGCGTCATATTGTTCCTGGACCGCTTCCGACAGGGCGCTGCGCCGTTCCTCGGATTTGTAGTCCAGGATGCTCGCCCAGTTGGATTGGGCCGACCAGATATGCAACAGCAGCGCGGTCTTCGCCGGCCCTTCATCGAGCTTGCGAGCATGGCCCAGTGCGTTCTCATGGTGCCCCTGGTCCATCGATGCGTAGGCCGCGTTCATCAGCGCGTTCTCGTCGGTGGGAGCGATCGCCACCAACTGCGCAGCGATTGTGTCGGCTTTCTCGGGTTGGCCAAGAGCGCGATAGGCAGTGATCAGATTGCAGGCGACGCAATTGTAGGTGTTCTGATCGGCGTTTTCGTATTGCCGCACCTCGTCCCAGTAGTTTTGCAGAAGGTCGCGCGCAGATAGGAGCGCTTCCTGCTTGGCGGAATCGATCTTCGCCGATCGTTCGAATCGACCATCGCCGATGGCGATCTCGAGGTAGGCATCGCCGGCAAGCCGACCCGCGGGAAGACTGTCAGGATTGTCCTGCCAGTTCTCGATTGCCAGTTGCCGCCATTCGTCGTCCCGATCGCGTGAGCGCAGGAAAGCGCAGCGATAGATACGGACCAGCTCGCTGTTGCAGAGCGCTTCGGGGATATCTGCACTCGGATCGCCCAAGTCCGAGAGAAAGGTCGCCGCCTGAAGCAGGAAGGCGGCGGCGTGTTCGTCGGACGGATCTTCCCGTAGCCGATCGCGTGCCCACTCCGCAGACTCCTCGAAGCGTCCGAGAAGCTGAAGGCCAAGGGCGCGATTGGTAGCGACCTTCCGATCGTCGGGATTGAGCTCGTAGGCTTCCAGAAGCAGTTCGCCGGCGCGCGCGTCATCGCCGAGCCGCTGATAGGCAAGGCCGAATATTGGCGCGCGCGCGCGCGCGTATGGCGGCAGAACTGATTGCGGTCAGTTTTGCTTCGAGGTTCTCGAGCAGGCCGAGCGCGGTGCGCGGTTTGCCGCCGTTGAGAATGTCGCGATACCCATCGATCTGGAGATCGAGGTGAACATCGAGTTCGCCGCTGCGGCCCGCATCGATGGCCGTCACCGTTCTCAGGATACGCTCCTGCATCTCGAACCCGCGATCGACGGCTGCCTTGGTATCGCCATGGCGTTCGAGAGATTCCTCTCCCAAGGCCACAATGCGATCGGTCGATGCGCTGTGGCCGGGATCGAACGCATCGAGGGCAGCCTTATACGCGCGGATTTTCGTTTGGAGTGTGTCCCAACCCCAGACCTGAACGTCGATCCGGCGGCCGAGCGCCGCCTGCTCCTGCGACAGTGTGTTTTGAATACGGTCGTATTCGAGATCGTCGCTCGCGGTGGTGGCGACGATGAATTCGGTCAGCGCCGGAGTGATCTGCAGGGCTTTGGCGAAGTCGGCGCGGACGATCTCCTCGGTGAGCTTTCCGCCACGCGTGATGAGCTTGCACTGGATACCGACCAGCTGCGTGGGATCGCGGTCGCGCCTGCCGGTCAGATCTATCCCCGATTGGGCTTTGCCCCGCGTGCCGACAAGCTTGACGTTCGGGTCATTCAGGACGCCGCAGAACAGTGGCACGCAGTTTTCCTCGAAGGCCTTGTCGTCCGATGGTATCTTGATGATGGTCGAGGAGGGCATCGCGGGAAACGGAGCTTTCGAAATTGGAGGCTAATTCTATGGGGTTGGCCGGGTTCTCGTTTGCATGCCGGTCTGTGGCGAACGGCGAGACCAGTTACGGATCACTCTGGTCGCCCTCGGCGTCCGGCCTATCGGTGCGGGTGGGTTGCGGCAGAGGCTCTGGCGCCGTCCCGGTTGCCAGGAGTTTTTCATGCTTTTCGAGCGCGCTCGGCCGGTAAGGCTCGTGCCGGTCGTAGTTCCTGACTGACGTTGCGCGAGCGCGCTCGAAAACGCTCGGATGCAAGTCCGCTTGCGGATTGATGGGCCTGGCCTCCTGCGGCCATGTTTTCCGCCACTTCCTGGGTATCAGCGCCTGCCAGGGTGCATCGAGCAGCGCTCGGCGCTCATCATGCTGGATCCCGAGCGCATCGGGCCACAGATTGAGGCGTGCTCGGTTCAGTTCTATCGGATGCTCGGTTTCGTCGAGCTGTTCCACCATCCATTGCAAGGTAATATCGGATAGCCGCGACTCGTCTTCCGGATGGCTGCCTCCGATGTCCGAGTGGTTGCCCGCAAACCAAACCTGGCGAAGCCAGGGCGGATCGAGGTGATCCATCCGCTGTACGTCGGTGGAATAGCCCCAGCCTGCGATGGGGAAATGCTTGCGGTCTTCGTCGATCGAGCATGCATGGCGGGCAAATCGCACGTTCGTGTCGAGGAACCTGTCGGCGTTCTTCATGCTCCACTTGGCGCTGTGCGATCGCTTCTGGCCAGGCTTTGGCCAGTCGATAATCGTCTTCCACTGCCGCTTTGCCATGCGGATGCCCTTGTAGAGCAACCACAGTGCGGGGATCGCCAGAAGCGCTGCAATCCAAGGCGATTCTAGCCAGAACCATCCGAGCAAAGCTGCTCCAAGCGAGAAAACGAAGCTGATGAAGATAAAGGCTCGAGCCCGCGCCGTCCCAAGCGAGGCCACCGTGTCGAACACGCCGATGAAGTACGGCGCGACATTGCCCTGCTCCTCGCCATCGAGACCTTCGCCGCAGCAATTGTATTTCGCTCGAAACCGACGGGCCATCTCTTCGCGCTCTTCCTCGTAGTCCGCGCGTGGCTTGCCGGCACCATGCTCATAGACGTCGAATACGGCTTCCTCGGCGATGTCGCGCAGGGCTCTCCCGCCGCGCGGAATAGGCCTGCCGTGGAGCGTTTGCGGGACACCGCAAAGGTTCAGCACATTCGCCACGCACCGCGCTGTGTAGGCGCCGCGACTGAACCCGAAGAGATAGATACGGTCGCCCGGCTCGTAATGCTTAAGAATCGCCTCGTAACAGTCGGCGATATTGTCGCTGATGCCTGTTCCGAAGGCCAACCCAAATATACGCGAAAGGCGCTGACCCCATCCGCCCCCATCTTCTCCCGTGCCAAGGCCCGGATCGTAGAAGGCGACCTGGTCGGCAGGGTCGATGCAGTTGTCAATGGAAGGGCGCGCAGCGCCGTAGAGCTTGTAGATGTTCGACAGGCGCTGGTCGGGTTTCAGCCCGCCGTATTGACCGGTGCCATCGGAAAATATCAGGATGTTCTTCGACACGGTGGTCTGCCTTGCTTGCGCGTCCGACTGCGCTTGCAATCAGACTTCATATGATATAAATATATCTATCATAAGAGGTAACACATGACAAGCGTCCAACAATTAGAGCGTCCACAGGTCGCCCCGATCGCCGATCGCGAGCAGGTCTCCGTGATCGTGAAAGCTGTGGTCCGTGCCGCCCAGCACTGGGATCTGTCCGGTCAGGAAGGTGCGGCGCTGTTCGATGTGCCTCAGGCGACTTGGGACCGGATGAAGCAGGATGCGTTCAAGGGGCGCCTTGATCGAGACAAGGTTACGCGCGCGAGCCTGATTATCGGCATCTTCAAAGGGTTGCGGCTGTTGTTCAATGGACCGCTTACCACCGAGTGGCCGACGCTGGCCAACAAAGGCGCGCCCTATAATGGCAGGCGGCCGGTTGATATGATGATCGCCGGCGGTATTCCTGCGATGGCGGCGGTCCGCCAGCATATCGACGCGCTGCGCGGCGGCCTGTGAGGCGGTCGTGCAGCTTGTCGAAAACACGGTCCCACGGGGATTACCGCTTGTTGAGATCGTCGAACCGGCGACAATCCGGCTAATCAGCACAGCATATATCGACGAGCCGGCTATGGCACCGCTCGCAGAAACTGAAGACGCGCTGGCATTTCTGGAGGAGATCGAACGGAAGACCTCAATGCGCCAGAACGAGGATATGCCGCTACCGTCCGATGTGCGGCAGGACGAATTGCTAACATCCGCTTACGGCTATGGCTGGACCTATGTGAACGCGGCGTTTTGCTACACGCGCCCGCAAGGCAGTCGCTTCAATGACGGCAATCGCGGTGCATGGTACGCGGCGTTCGGCGATGCGCCGAAAGAGACCGCTGTGGCGGAAGTCGGTCACCATTTGACCCGCGAACTGGCCAACGTCGGCCGCTACGAGAACGTCACGCGATACCGTGAACTGATAGCAGGGTTTTTAGGGCCTTTCGTGGATTTGCGAGCCCAGGATGGAGCGGACTATCTCGATCCTGTTGAGGGAAGTGGCCATGTGGCGGGCCAGAAACTTGCGCGGGAATTGCGAGCTGCCGATCTTGGTGGTGTTGTCTATCCTTCGTCACGCCGGGCCGGTGGTAGCTGCCTGGCGGCGTTCCGCACGACGCTTGTCCAGAACATCCGGCAAGGAGCGACTTGGGAGCTTACTTGGGCAGGCTCGCCCGAATTCGCTTCAGCTGAGGTTTGATGAAAGCCAACCAGCGGATCGCCTAGCTCAGTCGTGACCCCCGGCTAGCTTGCTAGGTGAATTAGAAGCCGCACGATCACATAAAGGAGCACTGGCAGAATCAGGCAGCTAATCCAGTAATCGTGCAGACTTTTCCGTTTCCGTTCATCCACTGTTGCTATCCGAAAACTCGAGGTTTGCTCGATTGGCAAAAAAATGTCGGTCGGAGCGGGCATGCCCGGTAAAGTATTGTTTCGCCTAGAATATTGAGCTTGCCACCAGCCCCAAGAAATGAGAATCTCGCTCTATCTGGCGCGGAATCCCGTTTTCCAAGGCTTTTGACACGTCCGGCCTTAACCTATTGGTCGCCGCGATCATCCTGTGGAACACCCGCTATCTCGAACAGGCACTGACCGCCATGGGAACGCCGGACGAAGTTGCCCGCCATATCGCGCCGCTGGGATGGGAGCATATCGCGCTCACCGGCGACTATAGCTGGGAACGGGAAGACCGGCCGGCACCGGATCAGCTAAGGCCGCTTCGCACATCGCCGTCACTGCTCGCTGCGTGATATAATCCGGGGGCAGGAATCACCACTTTTTGCCGTTCGCCATCCGTTCGCGCCTAGCGTACGTAAAACTCACTTTCGTGTAGTGACCCCAAAAAGCCAATTCGGATATCAGAGAAGGCGTTGTAAACGTGCCAAAAGCTCGGGTGCTGCAAGCCAAGCGCCATGGAGCGCCGACACCAGGCCGGCGACAGTCATCGCACCGATTGCCGCGACTTCGCATACGAATGCCACTCGTCGCAGCCGGGAGCGCCTTCGTTCCACGCTCAATTAATCGGCTCGAGGAGCCCCGTAGCTTCAGCATCATGCAGGGCGAAGTCGAGCGGACGAGCTGCGGGATGCCGGCGAAGCGCGTCTATCGCGTTGCAAATGTGAAGGGAGGCGTCTGTCTGGCCTTCTCGATCAAACAAGCGCAACAACCAGAAGCACCCTTCGAGCATGGCCTCGAAGGACGCTCGGCCTCGTCCACACTAGGCGACGACTGCGCGCTGCTCATTTGATGCCAATACCGTCGCTGGCAGTCCGGCTAAGATACGCGCGGCGGACGGTTTCACGATCGGGCGCAGCCTTGAGGCGGACAAGGCGAGACTCAATCCCGCCCTCGTTTCGGCCCAGCTCGTCCATGATGGCGGCGATCGGCGTCATCTCGCTGGTGAACCAGGCAAGGACGCGAGCATCCTCTTCGGCCGACCAGCCCTGCCCACTCCTCGGCCCGCGGGGCTTGGGCGGTTTTGTCGGAGTTGCGCGAAGCGGCGGGCTAATCTTTGTTGGTTCGTCCGCGAGGCGGGCGGCCGCTTCGACAAGGGCCAGCCATCCCTCCCGCGGCATTTCGATGATCTCGCCATCGGGCGAGCAGTATGTCCCATGGGTGCCGTCGAACGTGAGCGAGTGAAGCCGACCGTCAACCTCCCAGGAAAGTTGCGGTTTGCTGAGTCTGGTCGTCACGGAGGTCTCGGGTTTCATGACACCATTGTAGCGATTTTCGTCGCTCCGATCATCTGTTCTATCGTGCGAAGTCAGACAGTTGCACCCAGACTGGACCTAACGACGATACCCATGATCGCGACCGTCAAGGTCAAGAAACCGAACAGGATCTTCGCCAATCCAGCGCGGCGAGCCGCTGCCCCGGTGCGCATCTTTCGCGCGGTGCGATCGATCCGGGTCCGGACCGAAAGCCAGCCATCGAACACGTCGGTAAGCCCGTAGGTCATCAGCGCGAAGGCGATCAGCAGGACGAAGCCTTTCACCAGAGCGGGATCCACGACCAGCAGAACCATGCCGGACAGCGCGAGGACCGTGCCCAGGATCTTGGTCACATCGAGCATCGGCATGATCCGATATAATCGCACCGATCTGCTTACTCGAACGCGGCCCAGGGGGCGGTCGCAGGCCGCGCAGCGATGGACGAGCTGCGCGTCACCCAACGACCCAGCGGTTTGGTGCAGTAGGGGCAATTCGCTGCCGGGACGCCGGTGAGCATGTTCATGGCTTCGGACTCTCGATTGGCGGCGCCGTCGCAGCTGCGGGCTTGGCCGGCAAGCGTGCTTGCACGTCGACGATGAGCTTACGGAACGCGTCGAGGACCGCCAGCGAGGTGATCTTGCCGATATCGGTCGACCCGTAGGTGCCGCCGAGCGCGCCCACGCCAAGCCCAAGCAGCAGACCACCGCCGACGACGCCGATGTCCTTCTTGCGGGCCGAGCCGGTCGCGACCGCCTCCTGCAGTCCGGTGTCGACCGATACCAACGACAGCATGACCTGGCTCTCGAGCGTCTTCGACTTGAGGCCGACCGCGCCGCCCAGCGTGCCGCCTAACCCGCCGCCGCTCTCGCGGCTCTTGGCATCGGAATAAAGCACCTGCGCGCTGATGAGGTAGTCCGCTTTGGTCATCGCCGCGGACGGCGTTGCCCCCGCCATCGCGCGTTCACGCTCGAGCGCGGACATTGCGGCACCGCGGTCTGCTACCCGGAAGCAGTTCGAGCGTGCGGCCATGAGTTTGATGAGCGGCAAGGGATCGACCCTGGCCGTTCCGCCTCCTTGCTGCGCCTCTGCCATTTTAAGCAGCGCTGCCAGACCCGGTGACAGGCTGTCGCGCATGTCGGGCGCCTTCTCCTCGACCAAGGCAACGACGCCGAGCGGCGCCGCGCATCGTGGCAGCTCGGTGTTCTCGTCGACACCGGTGCCGCCCTGCCCCAGCTTTTGCGCGAGCGCGGGAGTGCCGGCGAGCGCGAGGCCCGCCAGCAACCCAGCGGCGATCATTCGCCTAGCCATGCTTCACCTTGCCCTGCGTGTGCTTGGTGGGATCGCAGATGCCCGCCTTTTCCTCGGCGACCTTGCGCGCGACCTTGGCTTCGTCGCAGTCCGCGCAGTCGGGGCAATCAGGGCAGTCGGGGCAATCCCCGCAGTCCTTGAGGTCGCACTTGGCGCGGTGCTTCCCGGCGTGCGCGTGGTAGGCCGCCTTCTTCTTCGCCACCCGCGCGGCGACATCCGTCCCGGCGGTGGAGGAGGCGTACTCGTTCATGGCCAGGAGAACCGGGCCCGTTTCGGCAGTCTGAGCTGCCGCAGGTACGGCGACGCTCGCGGCCATCAGGCCGAGCGCGGACGCCAACAGGTATCGCTTCATCATTTGCATTCACTCCTTCTTGGTTGTCTTCACCACCCCGTGCGACGGCCGTCGCGCAGGTCATTGTCCCGGCGACCGCTGTCGCCGAGAGCCGAGCGGCGGATCTCCAATCGGACCCCGTCGCCTCGTCTGCTGGTGCGGATATCGCGGAGATCCACGTCGTTGCGCTTCGCCCAGCGTTCCGCAGCGGCTTCGTCGCCGAAGTCGCCCATTTCCTCGAAATCCCAATTGCTCATGCTTCCTCCTTTCCGCGTCATCACGCTGCTGTTCGGCGCATCGCGCGCGAATCCGGTTGTGGCACCAAAGCCTCGGCAAGCGCGCTGCGCACGCTGAGGGCGGTCTGACGGCCCCCCGAGAGCCTGATGGTCGTGTACCCTGCCCTTGCCGTCATCTGGTCGCGCTGGGCGTCCTGCCGGGCATTGTGGGTCCGATCGTCGAGCTCGACGATCGCGATGATGTCGCCGCTGGCCCGGTCCTCGAGGAGAAAGTCGACCCGTTTGGAGGAGAAGAGGTTGCGCACCGACGTCGCGCGGCTCCCGTTGAGCCCCCGTGCTGGCTGCAGGATTGCGCCCATTGACACCTGGGCATGAACGCGCGCACTTGGAATTGCCTGCTCGATGAACCCGCAGACGATCCGCTCGCGCTTGGTCATCAGCTCGCGCGGCCGCACCGGCAAGCGATCGATGCCCGATCCCTCGGCTAGCAGGCGCAGCAAGGCGACAAGGATGATCGCCAGGACCAGGAAGACGATTTGCTGCTGTGTCATAGCGGATCCGGTCCGGTCAGCATCTGACGCGTCGGCAGGTTGCCATCGAACCGGCGATGCAGGTTGATGCCGTTTCCGCCGCGCGCCGGGAAATCCATCAGCTTGGCGACGGTCTCGAATTGGGTGTTGGGCCCGAAGAAGTCCTTCGGGCCGTGCCACTTCTGGCCCTCGACGATCCGCATGCGCCACCTGCCCGCGGGGGCGGGAACGTCGACGTCGTCGTTTGCTGCCACGAAGACGGAGAGGGCGTGTGCGCCGCTTCGGGGATCGATAAGCTGGACGACGGCGTTGGCCTCCGCCGCGCTCACGCGCAGGCGGCTCTGAACGAGACTCAACGGCAAGGTGCGCGCCACCGCGACACTTCCCGATTCAGGAAAGGTGATCGCTGGTTGGAAATCCGGAAGCCACCCCCGACGCTTCGCGTCGGCCAAGATGCCGATCGCCACCGGCACCAAGCAGAGGATGGGGATCAGACCGCGCAGAGCAGGCGTCCAACCGGCGCGGCCTGAACGAGTACGTCGGCGGCGACCGTAGCGCATCACTACGCGATCGTACTCGTCGAACTCGGTGTTCTTTCCGACCCGGCTCGCGCTTCCCAGCGGAACGTCGTCGCGTTCGACCCTGCCCTTCTTGTCCTTCCAGACAGGGATCGACGCCGCTCCACCGCGCTTGCGGTAGCGGTCGCGCATATAGTCGCGGTCGGAGAGGCCCATGTCAGGAGCGCGCCTTCGCCGGCATGAACCGGCGCGCCGGCAGACGAATGGTGATCTCACCCGGCTCGCCGCTTGTCAGCGTGCGCGCCAGCGGCCGCAACAGCAACAGAAGGAGGACCGCGATCGCCGCGAACGAGAGAGCGTCCCCGGCCCATTTCATCGCATGTTCGTGATGCGCCTTGGCGATGCAGGTCTTGAGGCTGTTGGCTTCGAGGTCGCACCAGTGAATATGTTCCAGGTGCTTCACGGAATCGTAGGTCATAATGGGCGTCATTTCTGGGGCCGCGCTGGTGGGTTGGTTGGACATGATCTAGAAGCTCCTCATGGGTCGGACGCTGTGTGGTAGATGGCGCCGACGCCCGGGTTGGATCGGCATGTAGAGGGCAATAAGCTGCTCGATCTCTTCCTCACCGAAGGGGTCGTCATCGAGACCTGTGAATGGGTTGAGCGAGGACATTGCGTCGTCGAGAGGGAGACTGCGCGCAATCCAGCCATCAAGACTATATTCCTGTTCGAACAGGGAGGGTGTTCTGATCGCTTGTTCGCTCGTGTGCGGCGGCTCGTCATTTTCGGGGCTGTTGCCGCTACTTGCCCGATGAGTGGGTCCGGTGGGGACTGGAGCTGGTGGCAGCTTTGGCGGCGCACTACGCTTTGCCTTCGAGCGCGCGCGCGCTTGTATGGGAGGTTCGACCTGCTTTACCGGGGGACTATCTGCGCGCTCGCCGGCGGGTGCAGCACGGCGCGCTTCCAGGTAGTGCTTGGTGAGTGTGATAACCCACGCGCCGCCGAACACGACAGCGTATATGGCGATCATCGCGATGTGCCAGTTGTGGTTCACAGCTCCAGTCCAATGTCTTTTTCGGGGAACGGAAGGTCCGGTGTGCGCGGTTCGACAGCGACGCGCAGATGGGTGAGATCCATCGATTTCCGGTCGTGGTCGGGCGGCAAAGTCGGATTGAACGGCGTCGCTTGTCCCGAAGGGCTGGTCTGGCGCTGCGGCGCTTTGTCGACCTCGAGCTGACCGACGGTTTCGAGAGCCGACGTCTTGTTACCCTCGTTCCGCTCGATCGCGCTGGTCAGCCGGTCCTTGTTGTCAGTGTATAGTGTCAGATCGTCTCGAACGCGCGTGACGGTCACGTTGAACAGGCGTTGGTTCGATAGATTGCTTTCGGTCGAGCTCATCACCGCGATGCCTTTGTCGGCCGTGATGCCTTGCGCCATGTGCATGTTGAGCGCGTAGGCGAGGCCCATGCGCTCAAGCATCGGATCGCCGGTCTTCAATTCGTGCAGCGTCTTGTCGGCCGCCTCGACCGTGATGCCCTTGTCCGACACCGACACCACGCGCGCGAGAGCGGCGTTGAGCAGTCCGCGATCCTTGTCGTTCTGCGTCCAGCGGATCTGGTCGTTCTCGTGGAGCTTGATGCTCTCACGCTGGCTGAGGCCGAGCGCATCCCGCTTGTCCATCGGGTCGATCTTCTGCGGATCGAAGCGCAGGGTCTTGCTGCCCGAGCGCAGTTCCACCCTGCCCTTGGCATCGATGCCGATGACCTCGTAGGTGCCGCGACGAAGTCCGAGCTCGCTGACCGCGCGCGCGACCTCGAGCGTCTGCCCGGCGGCATAGGTCTTGGCGTAGCGCAATTCCTCCCTTGTCGTGTTGACCCGTTCGATCACGCTGAACGTCCGCCCCTCGCCCGCCAGGGTACCGTCGGCCTTCAGACCTGCCTGCACGCGCTCGTTCAACTCGGCGCGAGACGCGCGGCCAGAAGCGAACAGCGCGGTCGCGTCGCGTTCGTCCTTGGGCAGGGATAGCCAATGGTTGGCGGCCGCCTCGACGTGGGCCGGACTGGCCTTCAGCTTTTCGCCCAGGACACCGAGTGCTTCGCGCACGGCGCCGCGATTGGCGAGCGCGGCGACGCTGCGCAGCTGATCCGTGCGCTGGCGCAGGTTCTCGTCCATGCGCTCCATGGCGATTCCGCCGGCTTGCGCCAGTGCGAACGACTTGCCCGCGTCGATCGCGGAAAGCTGCTGACGGTCGCCGATCATCACGAGGCGGTCGACCCCAAGCGCATTGGCGATCCCGACCAGATGGCGCATCGGTGTGCTGCCGACCATCGAGGCTTCGTCGAGCACGAGGACCGTGCCCTTGAGTTCGTTCCGGGCCCCTTCGTAGCCCTCTCCCCGCCCCGCGAGCGCATGGCGGGCATAGGTGTTGACGAACGACGACACCGTCTGCGCCTCGATCCCCGAGCCCTCGCGCAGATCGCCGACCATCTTGTTCTGAAAGGCGAGGCCCAGCACCTTGCGCCCTTCGGCTTCGGCAACCCGGGCAACGCTGGCAATCATGGTCGACTTGCCGGCGCCGGCGACGCCTTGCACGGCAACGATCCGATCGGACGAGGACAGCGCCAGCGTGGCAGCGGCCATCTGCCCGGCGTTCAGTGTCTTGTCCCCGGACGCTTCGGTCAGTCGCATCACCACCTGGTCGGGCGCGACGATCGGCTTGGCAGCGCCCTTCCCGGCGTCAATCTCGGCCAGGATCTTCGATTCCGTCGCGAGGGCGTCGGGCGTGGTGACATGGGTCACAATCCCGTCGATCCGATCTGACTTGCCCGGGATCAGCTTTTCTTCGCGGACGAGCGCGCTGATGCGCGCGTCGACCTTCTCGGCCGTGACGCCGGCAAGCCCGAGATCGAGCGCGGTGCGGGTGACCTCCGGCACCGAAAACGCCGCCTCGCGCTGCTCGAGGATGCGGACAGCCGAGGCGACCGCGTGCTGCGCGCGATATTCAGAGGCGGTAAGTCCGAGCCGGTCGAGGCCGCGATCGACCAGCGGGTCGCGCGGGCTGAAAATGCTGCCGACTGCGTCCCTGATGCCGGTCAAAACCTCGTTGACGCCACGCTCGGTCCGGAGGCCGGTCTCCGAGCCACCTCGTTCCGACCGACCGATCGCTTGCGCCAGCAAGGCCTTGCCGTCGAAGCCTAGCGCCGCGGCGCGGTCGCGCCAGCTGTCGCGCAAGCTGAGGCGATCCTCGACGTTGAGTTTAGGGTCGCGCGTGTTCGTGGTGACCTTGTCCAGCCCCTTTGGGGAGGAAATGCTCAATTCCTCTGCCTTGGCGAGGATCTCCGCCCGACGCTGGCTGAACTCCTCGAGCACCTCCTTGGGGACACCCTTGATCTCGAACTGGCCGTGCTTGCCGGTCAGCTGGGTCTCGTAGCCGAGCTTGGCCAGCTCGGACCGGAACTGCGCGTTGTATGCTGCGCCCAAAGTGGTGTTGTTCTTCCAGAGCTGGCCGTTGTGCAGCGCCTGCCAGGCACCGTTGGCCATTCGCGTCATGTTGGCGATCACGACGTGGATATGCCCTTGCGGGTCGAGCGCTCGGCTCGTGTCATGTTGGAACAGCGCATAGACCAGATTCCCGGTCCGTACCGGTTCGCCTGATTTGGTCCGCTCGTAGGTACGCCCTTCCGCGAACTGCTTCTCCGCCCAGGCCATCGTCGTGCGGACAGCGTTCCAATGCGCCTTCAGGACGCGTTCGTCGCCGGCGACATAGGCCATCACGCTCGCCGACTTGGGCATCGAAAACGTAAGGTCGATGCCCGACTGTCTGTTCTGGACCTGACCCACTTTCTCCCCATCCGGCAGCTCCCCGTTGAGGATTTTCTCGAAAGTTTCCTTCGCTACTTCGCCGGTCAGGCCGAGCGCCTTCGCCCCCTCTCCCGCCCAGCCACTGGCTTCGGTGGCATGTTCGCCGGCGTAGTATTCTGCCGCATGATAGTCGTCCTTGGCGAAGTAGTTCGCGGCGCCGGACGCGGATTTGACGGAGGCAACGCTCAGCACGTCACATCTCCATGCCGTCATCGAGCTCCGCCTCTACGGCGGGGTCTTCGCGATGGTGATGATGGTTCGGATGGAGCGGGGCGACGCCGGCGCCCTCGCGCGTCTCGCGCAGGATCTGCTCTTCCGGCCCTTCCTTGCCCTTCCGGACAAGTGTCTCGTCGGTCAGAGCCTGGGATGCCTTGGCACGCTCGATCGCGATCTGTTCGGGGCTCTTGATGACGTGGGCCGTGGTTAGCCCCCGGGTCGCTGCATCGGGCAATGGCAATGCTGTCGCACCGCTTGCCGAGGGAACGGCGGGTTCAGCTTCCGAACGCGTATCTGGTACCACCGCACTGTCGTTCGCGGCCTGCAGAGCGCCAAGATCGCCGCGCACCACGATCGCCTCGGCCGCCAGCTCGGCTTCCGAGCGGCCGTCCTGATGTTTGACCTCCTCGCCGGGTTCCGTGCGCTCGATTTCCTGCTCGTCCTCCGGTCCGGTGAGCGGCGTATGCTCGCGACCACCCTCCCCTCCCTCTTCCGCGCGTTTCGGCGCTGCAGGCGCCTTGGCCTTGGGCGGCACGTAGGGCGTGGGTTCCATCTTGGTGACCCGGAGAAAGCCTTCGGCGACCTGCGGATAGTCCTGCCACTGCAGTTTGATCCTTGCCGCGGGGAAGCCGTCGGGAAACTTGATGAACCCGTGCATCGACGGCAGGTTTGTGATGTCGTCGGGAATGACGAGCGGCTCGATCATCTTGCGCGGTGTGAGGGTCGAGGCGTCGCGGGTGTTGTTGTAGCCGTAGCTGTAGGCCTCATCCATCTGCCGGACCTCCCGGTTGCCGATGAATTCCGCGCAGCGCTCGGCGGATCGATAGTCGGCCGTGGCGAGGATCAGCTTGGTGCGCGCAAGGCCAGTCAGGCTGACCGCGCCCTGCTCGCCATAGGTCTCGACCAGCTTGTCGAACGAGTGGATGCCAAGCACGAACGCGCCGCCGAAGTTGCGTGCAGTCTGCAGGCCATGCTCGATCGCCGGCAGTGCGTGCAGCGCATGCACCTCGTCGAACAGGAACCAGGTGCGCAAGTCGCGGGTGCGGGGCAGGCGCATCAGGCTGTTGACGGCAAGGTCCATCCAGAGGGTCAGGAGCGGACGGGTGAGCGTCAGGTCGGTGTGGTTCGACGTGATGAACATGATCGACCCGGGGGCATGTTCCTTCGTCATCCAGTCGTTGATCGAGAAACCCTGCGCACCGCCCTCGACCGGGTCGGGCAGGAACCGCAGGACGTTGCCGTTGGTGTTGAAGACAGAGCGGATCGATTCCGCCATGCGGGCCGCTTTCTCGGTCGTCAGCGGGGCCGCAACGGTGTCCTCGAGCTTGGCGTGGATTCGCTTCAGCTCGGCCGTCATGAGGTGGTGCGCGATCGCTGCGTTCGAGGTCTCGCCGTCCGCTTTAAGCTTGATGCAGATTTCGACGAATAGCGTCCGCGCTGCGAGCTGCCAGAATGGCTCCTTGTCACCGGGATCGGAGGGGATGAGCGCCGTCGCTGCCGATAGAAAATCAGCGTAGATGTCGCAGTCGTTGAAGATGGTCCAGGGCCGGCAGCGCTGGTCCATGGGGTTAAGGATGACGTCGGTTTCGGGGTTGTAGAAACTCTCGACGAAAGCGCCGGTGAGATCGAAGATAACCGCGCTTTGCCCGCGCTCGCGCAGCTGCTTGACGATGCTGCGAAGCTGCGTGGTCTTGCCTGCGCCGGTCGTGCCGATCAACATCGTGTGCGACTGCTCGAGGCGCCACGGATAGGCGATCCCGGCGATCTTGTAGGGCTGGTGAATGCCCAGCGCTCTTTTCGACGCGCGATTCAGGATGACCACGTCTTTCGGGAGCATCGGCGGAGAGAGGTTCTGACACTCGTAGGCGAAGCGGTTGTTGTTGTGCGCGCGCACCTCGTTTTGGAGGATGTCACGCGTGACAAGCATGGCTCCGCGTTCATGCCGTTCCTGCAAGATCGCCTTGCCCCGCTTGCGCGAGAAATCGACGTACCACATGGTCAACGGCGCGGTGATAAAGGCGCTCATCAAGAGCGATGCGAACAGGATGCGCATCATGGTTTGCCAGGCCGCGTCGACGAAGGGATTGAAGGGCACGTAGCCGATCGGCATCGCGCGGATCGTTCGCCCAGGAAGGGTCAGGTGAACGATCTTCTGCGGGTCGAACCCGAGGTAGGTCCAGAGCGTCGAATAGAGGCGCATGAGGATCATCTGGAATTCGAACTCGGCGAGCCCGAACAGGATGAAGACGGTGAGGCACAGGGCGAGCACCAGGCCGTAGATCTTGAGGGGGATGCTGACCCCTGCAAACCACATCCAGAACTCGTGCGTGACGAGCTGCGATCCGCGGGTGAAGTTGCCCGCGTTTCGGGTCACGCGTCCGCGCGCGGAATGATGCTCGATGGTGGCGGCTTTGCCGTTAAAACGGATATCGTCTTTACGCATGGAATTCGTCCATGCGTTGCTGCGCCAAAGCGATCAGCTGGTCGGCTGCATCGGCGTGTTCGCGATTGATGATAACATCGAGCGATGCCTGCACATATTCGAGCAGCAGAGCCATGCGATGAAGGTCGATCGACGATCCCTTGCTGACCAAGGGAAGGCCGAGCCGAAGCGCAAGGCGCGCGGCTTCCGAGCGGGAGCAGCTATGTGCTTGGGCATACCGGTCCAAGGCTTCGATCTCGGAGGGACCGAGACGGACACCCAGGAAAGGGTTTCGCTGATCTGACATTCACGCGCCACTTTCGAAAAAGTGGCTGGTGGGGATTTCGCAGTTCCTTTTTTACCCTTGTTGCGCGCGAAGCGAAAGATGGAAAATGGCATGGTCGTGAAAACCCGGGATAACGGCGAAAAGCCTGCAGATTCAGGGCGTTAGTCGGTTCTCAACGCGACGTTATCCCCGGTTAACAGCGTTATCCCCGGTTAACGTCGAAATTTCAGAGAGTTACAGGAGCGGTCGCCGCATAGGGTGTGCAAATCTATAGGGACTGCTGACGTGGTTGCTGCTCCTGGGTCGCTGGTCGTTCGATAGGGGTGCCAGAATCCGGTAGGGGCTGCGCCATGCGCAATAGTCCCGGACCGTCCAAGGGAAAAGCGAAGCGATCCCGGACCTGAGCGTGCCCTAGCCGAAGGCCAGGCACGCGCCCCCTTTCCCGTCGGACATAACTGGGTCGCCCATGCCTCTTCTGGCATGGTTAGATCCCAGCGCTTCCATGTGCGTTGGGAGGCGGCTAAAGGTTTGCTCGGAGGCACCCAAAAACGAAGCACGAAAGAGACGAGAATGGCGGGATCACTTGAGAGCGAGCGCAAGGCAATCGAGGCCGAGGAATCGAGGTTGGCCGAGCGCCGGAAAAGGTTCCAGGAACGCGAGCAATCCGAGCGTCAGAAGCTGATCGGAAAGAGCGTCCTGATGAAGGCCAGCGAGGACCAGCTGGACACGATCATGAAGCGCATGAAAGCGCTTGGTCTGGACGAGACGATCAAGCGCCTCGCCTGATCGACAACAGGACTGCGCCACGACACGGACGCGAGGGTTTCGATGCCCTCGTGTCCGTTTGGCCTAGCAAGCAAAAAGAGAGGGGCGCGTGGCCCCTCCCCTGTCGTTTCAGAACTCGTCGTGCATGCCGCCCGGGATGGTGTGGATGACCCGGCTTGCGAGATGTGCCGGGAGGGCGTTGTAGTCGCCCTCGTCGATCGCGATGAAGCGGTCGTCTCGCTCGGCAATGATGTGCTGGTTGAAGTAGCTGTGCGGAGCGCGTCGTTCGGCAATTTCAAGAGCGTCGAGGTAAGCGGAATTGTTCGTGCCGGTGTAGTGAAGCTGCAGGGTCATGTTTGCCTCCATGATTGTCGAAATTGACAGGGTCATGAGGGACGTTCGGCAGCAGGCGGGGTCAGGGACGTGCGGGCGCAGCCCGTGCGCCGCGAAGCGGGCGGTGGGGGAGCCGATTTTGTCGGTTCGGGTCCGGAGCGAAGCGTAGCGAAGCGGAGTGGCCCGGGCCGTCAAAATTGGGGGTACCGCCGATCCTTGACGCCGCCTGCCTGGCGGATGTCAGAATGGGAAGTCATGTGTGAGAGCCTTTGGTTCCTTGGAGGGCGCAACGGTGCCGCCAGATCCTTGAGCCTTGCGGGCAAAAGAAAGGGGGCGCCGGCACTGCCGACGCCCCCGGACGCCCGATCTGGGAGGAGGCTAGGCCCAGACCAGACGTTTCCCGTTTTGCGAACGCTGCGACGCCATGGCGTCCAGCTGTCCGAGGTAGGTGTCCATGCCCTCGCGCTCGAGGTAGCGCCGCGTCGCGGGATCTGTGATCGCGGACGTCAGGTCTGCAAGTTTGATCTCGCCCGTCGCGTCGCGCTCTGCGCCGATCGCCGCCAGCAGTGCGTAGGCGTTGGCGTTCGACAGTTGCATTTCGGTGGTGCCGTCTGGAGTGGCGGACACGCCCATCATGATGGAGGCCGAGCGTTCGTCCTTCCAGAAGCGCACGTTGAGGCCTTCGAACTGCGCTTCCTCGACGACGGCGATGACGGCTTCGCTGTCCCCGAACAGCCCGGCGATCGTCGCCCAGGACCATGGGCAGACGCGGGCTTCGAAGCCGTAGGCGAGATAGCCGAAGTCATCGTCATCATAGACGCCGACGAGCTGGCCATGCTGACGCGCGAACGCGCGGAAGGCGGCCAGCTGGCGAGCGGTCACGACGGCCGGTTTGGCGCGCAATTCGGCATCGGATCGAAGGCTGAAGGTGATCATCTCGGAACTCCCGAATGGTTCACTCTTCCGATCCCCCTCGCCTCTCTCCCCGGGCCGTCGCCGGAGGCGGCAGGCGCCGGGGGGACGCATGTGGGATGTTGCGCTCTGCAGGGGTGCCGGGACCGGCGAGGCGCAGGCCCGCGCAGCCCGTCAGGGCTGCATGCGGGCAAGCGAGCCGGGACGGTGTGAGCGATCGCAATCGTGCCGACCAGGCACGCGGCGGGCGAAGCCGGAGACGCCCGCAGGGGCGTCCTGGCGAGCCGTGAGGGCTGTCTTTGGCGCGGACGCTGCTGGCGATGCCGAGACGGCCGCAGGGCCGTCCGGCGAGCCGTGCAGCGGGCGTAGCGTCATCCCGATCGCGGTGCGATCAGTCCCGGGTGCGACCCGGGGGTTCGATGCCCCCGGGGCGCACGTCGAGCGAGGCAAAAAAAGGGAGGAAGCTCCGGTCTCCCGGAGCCTCCTCCCGAGGGCGTCACGCTGCGGCTGCAGAGCGCTGCTGGGCGCGGCGGAAGATGTGAAGCGGAACGCCGGCGGCGCGCAGCTTCTGGGCGAAGTTGGACTGGATGCCCGAGCCTTCGCAGACGATCGCTTCGACCGGCTTGAGGTTCACGATGCGGTCGTTGCGGACGAAGGCGGCGCGGTTGCCCTGGCTGCGGTCGAGCTTGAACTGCACCACCTTGATGCCGCGCGATGCTGCCCACGCGGTGGCGATGGCGTCGCAGCCCTTCGCCTGTGCGGTCGTTGCGAGGACCATTTCGGGGATGCGCTTGGCGATCTGGTCGAGGCGGTCCCAGAGCAGTTCGTGGTCGTGCCACTCCTGACCTCCGGAGAATGCGACGACGGGGCCTTCGGGCGCAAACTGTTCGCGGCGGGTCCGTGCGCGGCTTGCGAGGTAGTCACGCGCGTCGATCATCGAAGCGCTGAGCTTGGTGGAGACCCGGCTGCCCTTCACGGTGGAGAACGGCTGACCCGTTTCGACGCGGTAGATCTCGGCGGCGTGGTCGCGCATGCACTCCATCGCAGCCCGGCATCCCTCGAGGGTCTGGCAGAGCAGCTGCGTGTCCTCGAGTTCGTTCGCGTAGATCTCCGAGGGGTCGAAGGTGCGCGCGAGTTCGCCCAGCTTGCGGGCGGCGTCATCCTCGCGCCCTTCGAGACGCTTCGCCACCATGTGGAAGCTGTTGCAGAAGCCCCACACGAGATCCTTGGCGAATTCCTCCATCCGGGTGTCGCGCAGCACGTCGAACATCGTGCGCATCATCAGGTCGACGGCTGCTTCGACCTGGAACGGGTCGGGCATGTCCACCTTCTCGGGTTCGGACACGACGCTGAGCTTGGCCATCTCGGATTCTTCGATGAAGCTGCTGGCGTACTCGTTCGAGGTGTCGATGCCGTGGTCGCGAGCCTCTTCGAGGAATGCGGCGAGAGCGGTGAAATCGGTGAACTTGTTCATGGTAGCCTCCAAGGTTGATGTCCTCATCGTCATCGATGAGGTGTCCTTGCCGGCACGCCGCTGATCAGGGGGTCAGGGACGTTAACCGGGAAGCCGGCCCTTGGGCCGGACCCGGTTAACGCCGCGAAGCGGGCGGTGGGGGAGCCGATTTTCTCGTGGTCGGCCCGTAGGGTCGACCGCGTGAAAATTGGGGGAACCACCGATCCTTGAGGCCCGCCAATCCGGCGTGCCATGCTTCCAAATCAGAGAGAGAGATAATTGTTTTATGGCGGGTGCGCCGGGTGGACCGAGCGCAGTCCGGCAGGCGCAAAGCGCCTGCTATGGACCAGCGAGGACGCCCGGCGTCGCGCAAGTCGATCGTTACCCGAAGGGCCGAGACCCGAAGGGGCTCGGTGGAGCTTGGTGAGGAGGCCCAGGCGAGCCAGGGCACGACGAACCTAGCGCAATAGAGCGCGGTCCCGCCCCAAGGCGGGATGCGTAACCAATCCCTCACTTTGTCTGGCTATTTTGCCGATCATGCCAGCGTCGACCCAGCAACACCCCTGCCTTCTTGTGCTGAACGGGCACGCAGCTGCGCGCGAGGAATTGCGCGCGGCCGTCGCGAAAAATCGGCCGGCGAAGCTGGCCAGTCAGTTCCTGGGCGCGCTGGGCGAGGTGCATGCCGCGAAGATCCTCGGGGCCAGCCATGTCAGCCACAAGGTCGACGAGTGCGATTTGAAACTGAACCAGGTCGCGATCGAGGTGAAGTCGACCGCGCGAAGCCGCATCGACAATGTCAGTCTGGCCGGGAAGCAATGTGACGAAGTGTGCTTCGTGCGCTTCGAGGCGTCGGGCGAAGAGCTGTGGCTGGTGGAAGCCTTTACCCGTCCGCGACCGAAGAATGGACAGCGGGTCACCGAGGATGATCGGACGTATCACGTCGAGCCGAAGGATCGTTATCGCGTGATCTGGTGAGCAGCGCGGCGCTTCGCAGAAGCGCGGCGCGCTCAGCGAATGGTCGGCGCCCGCAGGAGCCCGGGGCATTGGCGGCGACTGTCGCGGGCCGAGACGCCGGCATCTGTCGGCGGCCGTGCCCGCGGCCGAGCCGCGCCCCGAGGCGGGACCGAGCGCCCGCGGGGCTGATCAAGACGCCGAGCCTCGGCTGAAGGCCGCCAGGCCGTAGGCCGAAGCGAGACCGCAGCGCCCCGCCCATTAGACGGCGCAGCGCGAAGTGCGGTGCGCTCCTTTTGCTAGGTTGAGGGGGTGAGATCGATGCAACCGAGCGTAAAGCCGGCAATGAAGCCAGCAGAACGGTCATCGGTTTCGTAAGCCACGATCTGCGCCTTGAGGGGCAATCGGCCGGCGAACAGCTGCGCCATGCGGAAAATGGCATCCTGCGACGTTCGCAAAGTGGCGCGAAATCCGCGCTCCTCGGTCGTGCAGTAGGTGCCGATATGGTCGTTGCCGTTCATATCGATGGTCTGCTGAGCCAAGGTTGTCATCTGTCCGCCACCTATCGTTTCATACATAGGGGCGGGGACTAGGATTGCCGATCGAAGTGGACATCTAGGCGATTGATCGACCGTGAAGCCGAAGGCGAGGGTCGACAAGTCGCCGTTCGCGTCGAGCGAATGGGTTAGCACTGCCGTCTTGATGGTCCAGACTTGATCAATCTGGTGTAACTTAAGTGAGTTAGGCATTTCGTTTCGTTGACGACGTGTCGGATGGTCGTAAATCCGGAAAAAAATTCCGGTGCGGCTGCGATCTTTGAGCCTCGCAGCAAAAAAAAGGGGACGGCGCTGAAGCGCCGCCCCCGGGCATCAGTCGGCCGTATCTTCGAAGAAGATCGTGTCGACGATCGCGTTGTCTTGTTCGGGCGTCAGGTCGAATTCGTCGACGACGGCGAACGTCTCGTTCGCGCCGGCGACGATGTGCATGTCGCTTTCCCAGGCGACGGCTTCGGCTTCGGCATGAGCAACCGCGCGATCGTATGATTTGAAGACTGACATAGGTTAACCTCCGTTGTGTCGTGATCGACAGCTCGGAGGGGCGCGCGCGGAACGCGGGTCAGGGACGCCGGCGTGCCGGCGTCGCGAAGCGGGCCGCAGGATCCTTGACGCATAGCGGGATGCGCGTGGCACGATGGGACTTGTGTGAAGAGGCACCCCTGCCCGCCAGTCGATCGTGACCCGGCAGGGCCGAGACCCGCAGGGGCTCGGTGGAGCTTGGCGACGAAGTCGGCCCTAGCGCAGCCAGGGTCGCGAGGAGCCTAGCGGAGTAGAGCGCGGTGCCGCCCGCGACGCGGGCGGTAGGCGGTATCGTCGTCGCTCGGTCGCAGGAGCGACAGCACGGCTGTGTGGCAGGTCGGCCCGAGTGCGTCGAGGTCTTCGCCGATCGTCTGCATCTCGGACCAGCCCCGGGTCGAGTGTCGGTAAAGGGTCACCATCCAGCTGACCCGCATGGTTGTCCCGTCGGTGTGGATCGTCGAGCAAACGTCAACGTGCCCGGCAGGCAGTTGGTAACGAAAGCCTGGCATACCGTCGATCTTGCAAGGGGCGAACCCGAGGAGTGTCAGCTGCTCGCGGGCGCGCTCCATCAGGTTGCGCCGTTCCTGTGTGAACGGGAAACCGTTATGGGCCGGGGTCTTACGCAGCAGCGCGAGCATGCGCCCAGGATAACCCGAGACCGGTGCGATTTGGTTGAGGGCGTGGGTTAACACGCGCCTGACGCGGGAGGCGATCATGCCGCCAGCGGGATGCTGGCGGCGATCGCGGCGCGCTGCGCCTCGAGCGTCTCGAGGTGGTAGAGGTAGATCGGCCCGAAGCTGATCTGTTCCGCGAGGTGGTGATCCTCCATGCAGATCTCGCGCTGCGTTTGCGGGTCGAGCGCGTCGAAATCGAGCGCGTCGAGAAACCGATCGCGCCGTTCGGCGTGGCGCTGCAGGGCAGCGAGCTTGCGGGTCGCGCGGGCAATGTCGCGATCGTCGAAGAGGTCGGTATGCGGCATGTGCGGTGCTCCTGAAACGAAGCGGGCGGCGCCGAAGCGCCGCCCGTCGGGGGTCAGTAGAAGTCGATGCGGTCCGCGATGATCTCGCAGCCGTAGCGGTCGTTGCCGTCGGCGTCCTGCCAGCGGGTGTAGTGGAGGCGGCCTTCGACCGCGACCAGGTCGCCCTTGTTGCGGTTGTTGGCGACGGCGGTGGCGAGACCGTTGAAGCAGGTGACCTTGTGGAACTCGGTTTCCTTGGCGGTGTAGCCGCTCTCGTCCTTGTAGGTCTTGCCGTCCCGCAGCTTCGGCCGATCCGTGGCGACGAAGATGGTGGTGACGGTGGTGTTGCCGTTGCGGGTCTCGGGGTCGCGGCTCAGACGGCCGACCAGGTTGACGTTGTTCATCGGGTGCCTCCTTGGCTGTCCAGCGGGTCGTCCGCCGGGTGTCACCGATGAGCGGGGCACCGCGGGCAGCGGCACCGGAGCGAAGCGCAGGGAAACCCCTTTCGCTGGGGTGGTGCGGGCAGCCGCGAAGCGGCAACACGGCCCTGCGAAAGGGGTTGCAGCTGTTCGTGGTGGTCCGCAGGTGACAGTGAACCCGAGCGAGCGAACCCGCTGACGCCGAGGAGATCGGCACCGAATAACGGGCAGCCGACTGTCTCGGCCGCGCCGCGGCCCCGCGACCTCATCGGCGCCAACGGGGCTGCAGCGCGCCTGCGATCGGATGATGCTGGGCGCAGACCATGGCGGAGCGGCCCGCATGGGGGCCGGTCCACGGAACCTGCTGGTCGCGCCCCGCTGGCGCAACCGCTTCAGGCGTCCAGCGCGGTCGAAACTGCATCCTCGCCCGTGCGCAGCGCGGGCAATGTCAGCGTGCTGAGGTCACATTCCGGAAGATTGCGTCGAAGTCGGGATCAACGACTTGGTGGCCGCTGGCGCTAATCGTGTTGGTCCAGTGATAGAATTTCATGCGAAGCGGAAGCCAATGGTTCAGCGCAGCCTCGAGCTTGCGAGCAAATGATGCCGAAGGGGCTATTTCCTCGTATTCCCAGCGTAAGTGACGGTTGAAGCGCTCCAAGGATGGGAAGATGAGCGAGCGCCGAGCGAAGCTGATAGGGGCGTCGTCAAGTGTCGTGGTGCACAGGCACAGCCAGTGCTTGGCGATTGTGGCTGCCGCAGAATGGGCCAGGATTACCGAATCGACATCGAGGAGGGTGAAGGCACCCTGATCGGGATAGCGTAGCTCAAGCAGATCGGCAGCGGGGCGGAGCATATCGATCTGGAGTGCAACGCTGTACCCATCCTCATCGCCAAAGAAGTCGTAGAGGGTCGCCGCCCCCTCGGTATCCCAAATGTCGAAGTTGACCTGTTCAGGGTCATAGTCGTCCGATGCGCGATACCAGCGAAAATCGGGATAACGGTCAGAATTTAGTCTCCTTTTGACCTCTTCCCGATTCAGAGTCTGCCATGAAACCGCGATAGCCTGCGAATATGCGGATGGGAGGTCTTCTGTCATTTCGTGCCCCTCAATCGCGATCGACCGGGGTCGCGCCGATCAGCGCATCGATCAGGGTGTTGGTGAATCCAGGTGGCAGGCGCCCGGCGATGTAGCCGGCATCCTTCGAGAGGGGCCGGATGTCGAACCCGGGCCAGGTGAACCGGTTGAACTCGCTCACCACGATGCTGCTACCGACGGTGACGCCCGCGGCGGTTGCGACAGGCGCGGGAAGAAGAAGGGTGCCTTCCCTGCCCTCGCCCTTGGTGGTGATCGCAGCGACGCGATAGCGGCGACCGAGGACACCGCCGACGACCACGAAGCGTTCCTTCACGCCTTCGTCACGACCGCGCGCAGCCTCTTCGGCAAAGAGGTAGACGTAGCGCAGGACATGTCCGGGCTTGGGTAGGTCAGTCGTCCCACTGGTCATTTGCGAGCTCGTCGGCAGTCGGACGGGCGGCGTTGAACGCAGCGCGGTCCTCGTCGGTCATGTCGGCGGTGCGGACGGCTTCGATGCCCATGGCATCGAGCAATCGACCGGCGGCAACGTCCTCGAGGTGACGGAAATAGGCAACGTCGGTGATGACGTGTCGCTCGCGCCCGTGACTGGTTAGGATGACCGGCGTGCGCGTCGACAGGTCGAGGAACTCGCCAGTGTTATTGTGGAAGCGCGTGAGCGGGATACGCTGATGCTGCTCGAGAGGGGGCGCTGCGGTCATGGCTGACTCCTTTCGAGTGAAAATAGCAATTATTCCCATAATCGCAAGTCCACTTACGCGGGGTCGATGGCGATCGCCGTCTCGAGCGTCGGCTGAAAGCCGAGCGCGAGCAGATCGTCATGATCGAGCTCACGGTGGTTCTCACCGGCGTCCTCGATCTCCCAAGTGATCCACGGTCGGACGAGCCGGCCATCGGCCAGGCGAAGCCCGCAGATGTTGCCGTTCGGCGAATGTGCGATCGTCGCGGTGGCGGGAATTCCGATGACGTCGGTGACGCTGACAGAGTGCGAGTTATCGACCATGGGATTGTCCTTTCGCGGGACGGCGTCATGCCGTGCGGGCAAAAAAATGGGGCCCGTCTCCAGAGGGGGAGAGACGGGCCCCGAAGGGGGTGCAGGCGGGCGGGGAGCGGTCCCGCCCACACCCGGGGGAGGTCAGCCGGCGAATTCGGCGGTGGATTCGCCGAGGCCGTCAGCGGGAGCGCCGCTGGTGTCACCGGCGTCGCCGGCGTCGTCGCCGAAGGGCGGCAGCTCGTCCGTCTTCGCGGCCAGCTGCTGCGAGACGTCGCGGCGACGGGTCGGGCGCGACCAGACCACGTTGTAGCTGCCGTCGTCCTGGCGGAAGCACGAGACCTGCAGCGGCGCAGCCAGCGACGGGTCGTCGATGCGGCCGTTGATGAACGCTTCGCCGGTGTTGTTCGAGTGGAGCTCGAAGAGCGCGCCGACCTGCACCCAGTTGCGGTTGGGGCCGAGCGCGTGGACCTCGAAGCGCGGCGCCTTCGGGTTCGGGCTGTTCACGGCACGGAGCGCGATCGTCATCGCCACGGCGAGGGTCGAGATGCGGCCCATGTAGATGCCGTTGTCGTTCTGCTTGATGGAACCGATGTTCATGGTAGTTCTCCTGGTTGGCGTCTCGGACACCCTGTCTTCGACACCTCTCTCAATCCCACTCCTCTCCTCGGCCTCTTCAGGCCGAGCAGGGCGCGCCTCGCGCGCCCGTCCGGCGTCCGCGCGTCTCGCGCGGCGACGGGTCTGCCTTGGGGCAGTTCAGGAGTTGTCAGGGCTGATCGAAGAGGACGAACAAAAAAGGGGGCCGAAGCCCCCTTGGATCACTTGATGATCGCGGCGGCGTAGCCCCCGATGGTTCCAGCAATGACGCTGAGCGAGATCGCGGTAACCTGCAGCCACCGAAGAGTGGCCATGTCCTTGCGCATGGATTTCAGTTCGTCGACGAGGCTGGCATTGGCTTCGCTGATCTTCACGGCGATGTGTCCTTCGAGACTTTCGACCACCTTCTGGGCTTCGTCTGCACTGATCTTAGCAGAACGCAGCGCGCGGAAGAAGTCGATTGGCATGTTCGTCATGGTAACCTCCTTGATCTGACGAGGGTTCCGGCAGGACGCGCGGGACCAGGAGGTCAGGGACGCGATCGGGCGCAGCCCGTCGCGCCGCATGGCGGGCGGTGGGGGAACCGATTTTCTAAGGCGGCGGGCTCGCAAGAGACCGCGACGTGAAAATTGGGGGGACCGCCGATCCTTGACCGACGCCGGGTCCGCGCGTCACGCTGGGAGTGCCGGTGAGCCCTCCCCCGCCCCTGGACCGAAGCTGCCCTCGAGCAACTTGTGGCGTGCCGTCTCCAGCTGGGCGATGCTGGCGATCCAGACCGATCGTGCGACATGGTCATCCGGAGACTGTGCGAGCTTCTCCGCAAACCTGCGGGCCCGATGGTTGATCGCTTCGGCGACCAGCAGGATCTCGTCGAAGGTGAAGCTGTGCGCGAGCGCGCAGCCCGACGACCGCAGTGGAAGCGTTGCGTAAGACACGAACGGATCGGCGAGCGGCATGTAATGCCGAACGGCTTCGTCGACGGCCTTGACGACGGTGTCGATCGGTACCCCGGCGATCATCCCGTTCTCGTCGGCCGCAGCATCGTCGAGAACGACGAAGCTCCCGGCTTCGACAGTCACGGCGAAGGGCGTAGCCCCCGCCGTCGCCACGACGCACTCGTCTGTGGCGATGAGCACGTCTTGGGGTTCAACCTGATTGTCGCGGAGCGCGGACAGCGCCGCCGCGGAGGAAGCGAAGTGGTGGACCCGGTGCATTGCCGTATCCTTTCGATCTGTATGTTCAGAACAAATTCACGATTGACAAGAGTCCTTGTGCGACTGCGAACAGATTGTCTCAAAGCGAGGCAATCCAGTCGCTTGCGGCGGTTTACTTGTCGCTTGTGAGCTATTGCGTCCGTTCCGGAGCAATCTGCCGTTCCCCCTTGCCTTTCGTCCGCGTCAGCTGGGGTTGCGAATGATGAATGCTCGGATCGCCGCCTGCTGGCGGTCCAGCTTGGCGGTCAGCGCACCGATGTCCGACCGATGGGCGTGCTGCAGGCGCGCCAGTGAATCTTGGTATTCGGCCTCATCGGTCTTGCGCCATCCGCTGTCACCACGATGCGCCGCTGGCGAATTGACGGAGCGTGCCGCATCGCGGCGAAGACGGTCCTGCAAGCCGTTAAGGCGCGCGCGGACAGCATCGCGGGCGGCGATCATCCGGTGATACTCTGGTTCCTTCACGACTGCGCTCCGAGGCGCTCGAGGAGCATCACGAGGATCGAGGGCTTCTTGGCCTCGTCGAGCTTGCGGCTGTCGACGACGTGGGTGCCGCCTCGGGTGATGGCAAAGCAGTCGAAGGTGGGCGATTGCCCGCCGTTCGCGTTGGGAATCGTCGAGCCGCGATCGTGGTACTGGATGTCGATGAACGCTGGCGGGCCTCCGGTCTCGTACGGTCCGAAGTAGAAGGTGACGCGGTTGCCATCGCTCGTCTTGGTGGTCAGGGTGAATCCCCCGTCGGGAATGTCGATCACCTTGTGCGGAACGTCATTGAACTGTGCGAAGCCGATCGCGGTTGCGTCGGCCGCCCGCATGACGGGCAGTTCGGTGATATCGGGCATGGGACTTCTCCGTGTCGGGAGGATCAGGCGGACTTGGCGAGCATCAGCTGCTCGAAGCGGCTGCGCACGGCGCGCGCATCGCTGAAGCGATTGTCGAGGCGGTGGCGTGCCAGGATCGATGCTCGGGACGCCGCGATCCGGGTTGCCTCGTCGAGCGTTGGCAGGCGGGGTGGCCAGCCTTTGCAGAACCGCAGATCGGCGGGCATCGCAGCCTCCAGCGCGCGGCGCTCGGCCGCGTCGCGCTTCGCGCGCTCGATATCCGCCCGCAGCGTCGTCGGGAGCAGATGCGGTGCCGTGTCGGCGAGCCATCGCGCGGGCTGAAACGAAAAGGTCGAGCGTGCCTCGAGGTCGACCAGCTGCAAGAGCGCTTCGCGATTGGTCGGCGCTGAAGCCGACGCCTTGGCGTCTGCCAAGGACTGCAGCACGCAGTAACGGCATGATAGGCGCGTGGATCCGTAGCAGGTGTAGGCTTCGTGGAGCGGGATCCCGAGGGCGTCATGCAGCGCGAAGACCTGGTCGGTCGCCCAATGGACGATCGGGTGCCACACCATCATGGCGGTGCCGTTTGCGTTCCCGGGCCTCGCGAAGCGGTCGTCGGGCTTCCATTCCGGCGCCTTGCTGCGAGCGGCGCTCTCGTCTCGTCGGATGCCGATGATCTGGACGATCGTTTCGCCGGCGAATTCGCGCGCGAGGAAGGGCCCAAGCACCTGCGCCTTCTGCTCTGACGTGCAGAACCGGAGTGAGGCCGAGGACCACGGACCGATGAGGTTGTAGATCTCGAGGTTCTCGTAACGGGCCTTCCCGTTGGCGAAGCGCTGTTCCCAGCGGTCGATCAGGTCGCCTCCGCGGCGGCGGCGAACGTGCAGCGGGATTTCCGCGCGCACGGCCAGCGCTTCGACCATATCAGGGGTGCTGTCCCATTCGGCGCGGCCGAGGTCGGCATGGACCGCTATGCGCCGGGAGCGCGGATGCCCGATGGCATCCAGCGCCAACATGGTCGCGAACAGCGCGGCCGAGGAATCCTTGCCGCCCGAGAGGTTGAATACGGCCCAGGCACCGTCTCGCAGTGCCCGCTCGATCTCCGGCGGGAGCGCGATTGGGGGGATGGCGCTGGCCGCGGGAAGGACGATACGGCTGACGGCGGTCACGGCGACCCTGCCGGGCATGCGAGCCATTCGGGTTCGTCGTGCGCAATCGGCTTGTCGAACGCGGCGGCCTCGGCCTCGGAAAAAACGGTCGCTTCAGCCAATCGTCCGAAACCGGTTTCGTTGTTCCAGAACGACAAGCCATGCTCGGGGTCGCGCGTGGCGAGCACGAAGCCCGAACGGCCTTCCTCGGCAGGTGTGTCGTCGAGGCCGGCGCGCAGGATGTCGGATGTGCTGTGGTAGCGGATTCCGGCTTGGGTGATCACGACGGCCCCACCGCCGAACTCGTCGTGGCGAAGCCGATCGCAGGTGTAGGCGTACTGGAATCCGAGCGGCAACGCGGACTTGGCGCACGCGAACAGCAGGTGCGCGACCTGTTCGACGCCGAACTGGTCACCGGTGAAGCTCACGATCTTGGTGTCGGTCTCGGGTCCGTCCTCAATGGTGATGTCGGCGTCGAGACAGGGAAAATCCGCGTCGGGAAAGATCGTCATGACGCCGGCGAACGGGTCGGCATCACCGCCCGGGAAAGCGGTCGCGAACTCGGGGCCGAGGTCCGCCACGAAGGCGGTGGCTTCGTCGCCCTCGACGCCGCTGTCGATGGCCTCGATCGCGCGCTGGACCGCGGCGATCAGGCGGGCTTCGGACGCGGTAACGGTAACCGCGAATGCGGCCTGAAGATAATTGTTTGCCACGGTGGGTCTCCGGTTGCCGTCAGGCGAGAAGGGGGGCGACGGTGGGGTCAATCTCGAAACCGAGCTGCCGCGCGAGCTCGGCCGCACGGCGGATGGCGCCAGGCTCGACCTTCAGCGATCCGGCGACGATCTCCAGCGTGTCGCCGTCCTTGAGCGGCGCCATGCTGTGCAGATGGCCGTGCGCGGTGGTGACGGCGAACGGCCAGGTCATAGCGACCGCGACGACGCCTTCGGCGTGTACGAGCAGCGTGTCCCCGGTCTCGATCGCCTCGTCGGTCTGCGTCGCGTCGTAGGCGTTGCCGGTCGTCTCGAAGGCGTGGATGCGGTGCGCGGTGAACGCGAAGCGCTCAGAGTCGGTCAGCATCGGCCTCTCCCTTCACGGTGACGGTGATGATGTCGGGGTCGAGGCCCGGCGAGCCTTGCGGATTCGCGCGGAGCATCCAGCTGGCGGGCCGTATCTCGCGGGCCCAATCGGCGAAGGAGGGGACGCGTCCGAGATCCTCGATGACGTGCTGCTCGCCGATCAGGCGGACCGGCACGATGCGGCCGTCGCTGTTGACGATCGTCTGGCCGAAGATCGTCTCGAGCATGAAGATGCCTTCGGCATGGTGACGTAGCGCACGGTGCCGGGGGTCGGCGATGATCGCCTTCGACTGGTCGAACCAGTCGTGAAGCGCCCGATAATCCTCGACCCGTCCGCCCCAGCGGCGAACCGACGACATGCAATGGTAGTAGCAGTGCGACATCGGTCAGCCCCCCCCCATTCGTGGGTGAAGCACTCGGTCTCGGTGATCCGAACGCTGTGTTCGAGGACGGCCTTGCGCGCGGCGATGTCGATGGTGAGCTCGCCGAAGGCGCCGTCGCCGTTCTCCCAACCGTTGTGTTTCTGGGCCAGCATCTCGAGGCCGAGATCGTCGATCGCTTGGGCGAAGGTCGTGTCGACCTCGAATGCGTCGCCGCGGAAAGGAACCGACCAGGACGTGCATGGCATCTCGGGCATCGGCAGTTCCGGTGCGGTGCCGTCGTGGTCCGCTGGTCCCTGCAGGACGATGCTGTGGATCTGCCCTTCGTCGCCGCACCCGTCGTAGGTCACGACGATCGTGCTGATCCCGTTCCGGATCGCGACCGCGCAGACCGCCGCCAGCATCAGCGAGGGCGCATCTTCGCGCGGAGCGGTGCGAAGGCGCGCGGTGGGCTGGGTGTCGGTCGTCATGCGGGTTCTCCCATGAGAGCGGCAAAGCGGACGGCCTCGTCCGGGTAAGCGACGGAGAGGTTGCGGTGGATGGTGGCGAACGCCGGCAGCGGGAAATTCCCGCGCGCATCGGGTCGCGTGGTCTGCAGGGCGCCGAGCACGACGTCCGCGATGTTCGCCTTGTGGCAGACGGCCTCGGCGTCGTCGTAAGTGACCGGCGGTGCCATACCGGCTTCGAGCCAGGAGCCGATTCCGTCTTCGACGGCCTCGGCATACGCTCTTGCCGGACCAAGGTCGGCGTCGTCCCCGATCACGAGGGCGAGCGTGGTGTAGGTTCCGAAATCGTGATGATTGGGCTGCGCGGTGAGGGTGCAGCCTTCGGGCGGCGTGCCGAACAGCGCAATCAGGGCGGCGCGGTAGGCGTCCACCTCGAGGCGGTTGACGGCGGCGAAGTCGGGTGTGTGGCCGAGCTGGGCACAGTCTTCGTTGGCGGGGGCGCCGCCAAGGTCGATCGTGATGGGCATGGGGGGTCTCCTGCGATCCTCCTCTGGATCGTCGGGACCAATCCCCCTCCCCTTCAGTCCTTCGGTTCGCTCGGTCGTGGCTGGGCGGGTTCGCCGCGGATCAGGAGGCGTTTCGCTTCGGCCTGACCGGGCGAATCCTGCTGGGCGAGCGTCTTCAGCCGGTCGGTCTCGAGCGCGGCAGCGAGGTCTGCAGGCACGTCACAGAAAGGCTCGATGAGGGCGATCGCGGAGCGGGGCGTCGGGAGTTCGCCCGGGAAAGTGCCCTGCCAAAGGAAAGCGTCTTCCTCGCCGTCGGCATCAGTTTCGAACACCTGGACGAAGAAGGTTTCGAGCGGGCGGTCGTAGCCGACGACGGCGCGCACGGCACGGCGTTCGCCGTCTTTGATCGGGATGTCGCGTCGGCTCATGGTAATCCGCCCTCCTGTGGCGATGTTGTACGTCGCCGCGGCGATCGTGTCTTGCGCCACGCTTTCGGCATCCGACCAGCGGACCAGAAACGCGCTGACATAGCGGCGCTGATGGGGCTTCAGGTCTTCGTGGAGGAGTTCGTCGGCGGACAGCTCGGGCAAGCCTTCCTCCTTGAGGAATGCCGCATATTCCTCCGTGAGTGCGCCGATCGAACGTCGACCGTATTCCGCCGTCCACAGGGCAGCGTCGATCGTGTCAGGGAAGGACCGCGCGCCGCCGTCGTCCGAGCGGCGCTCGAACAGGAGACTTCCGCCGTCACCATCCCAGTCGGCGGGGTGGACGCCGATGTGCCAGTTGTCGCTCGTCGGAAGTCCGCCGCCATCGAGGCAGGTGACGTGAACGCCGGTTCCGCTGGCGAAGTAGCGGGAGAGCATCTGCGCGCCGCCTCCGATCGTCTCGATGTCGAGCCCGTAGCGTTCGGCGAGTTCGCGGTAGGTTCCTGTAGGGTCAGTCATGGATCTGTCCGATCGTGGTCTGGGCCGATCTCTCGGTCATGCGATTGCGCCGGTGCAGCGCGTGGCGCTGCGCACCTTCGGCGCTGGTGAGGGCGAGGCGGATCCGCGCGAGTGTTCGCGGCGAGCCGGCCTTGCGGGCGTGGTCGCGTGCGATGCGGAGTGCGGCGATCGTCGCGGCCGCTGCATCGGCGTCGGCTTGCGTGGCGGGGCGGAGCGGGCGCATCAGTAGTCGCTTGGAAGCATGATGGTGATGACCCGGCGCGTGATGCTGGCATCAGAGGGATCCTCGCTGCCGTATTCGAGATCGAGGTCGTAATAGTCGATCTTGAACCACACGGGCATGTCGCGGAACGTCATCTGCCCGAAGTCGCGTTCGCCATGGGCATCGTTGACGAAAGCGTGCTGACGCATGGCTTTCATCATTTCGGCCTGGGCGAGCAGCCCGTTGGGCGTGTCGTCCGAGCAGAACTCAGCGAGGCATGCCCGGGTGAAGTTGACGAGTGCGGTTCGATCGAGCCCTTGGCGCGCGCGGTCGTTGAGGCGCGCGATTTGTTCGGCGCGAGTGAGTGTTTCGCTGATCATGCGGCCAGCTCCAGCTGTGCGTTGAATTGGGAGATCCAGTCCGCCAGGTGCGGGCGTTCCGGGAGCGGGATGTCGGCCGCGGCGTCCTGAAAGAGCCGCAGCGCAGTCGGCGCCTCGTGCGCGATGCGATCGATCTCGCCCTCAGGGAGCAGCTGTTCCGCGCGGATGAAGTCGGTCATTCGGCCGGGTCGCTTCTTGGTCGTGGTGCGCCAGAGGCCTTCCACGGTGCGGAGCCGCGGCGCGGCCCGGGCCTCGATCAGGACGATGAGCCGCAGGCACCATGCAGGGAGGTCGCGGATCTCGTCAGGCTGCGAGCCGCAGCACATGAATTATGTCGCCATTGAGACGATCCATTCCCTTTGACGGGATAAGGATATTGTCCCATTATCGATCGGGTCGGGGCAATAAAATGGAAACGCCCAGTGTCATGTCGAGGGTTCAGTGCATCTTTTCCC
>Ga0213869_10000084_pt1 | contig 73794 bp, 51 predicted proteins | sample PICome_10_FD_160083 | JGI IMG/M metagenome (GOLD analysis project Ga0213869, IMG submission 160083) | Coastal seawater microbial communities near Pivers Island, North Carolina, United States - PICO132 | ecosystem: Environmental > Aquatic > Marine > Coastal | place: USA: North Carolina... | reverse complement strand
ATTGTGGGGGGGGTTTTCCCCCCCCCTTTGTCTCCCGCATCCCTTGATCGGGATGACTACCTTTCGGGGTAGAGAGCTACACGATCGCAGGGGGTTTCCTAACGGGGCCCCCTGCCTTCGTCCCCTTTTTTTTCTTTTTACACTCTATGGCTGCGAGCGAAGCCTTTCAAGTGATTAGCCTTTCAGCAAATTGAAGGACATGTCGAATTCACCAGAAATACCGTTAACCAAGTGCGTAGTTTTTGATTGCGATGGCGTCTTGGTCGATGCAGTCAGTTCGTGGAGAACATTGCACGATCACTTCGGAACTGACAATTCACTTCACCTCCAACGCTTTATACGCGGCGAAATCACTGATGTGGAGTTTATGCGCTCAGATATCCAAATGTGGAAAGCAGTACAGGACCCGATTTTCCGAGATGAACTCTTTCGTGCATATTCGGGCGTCAAATTGATGGACGGTGCTCGTGAGGTCGTTGAAGAGTTGCAGCAGAACGGTGTGTTCGTTGCCATTGTCAGTGCTGGAGTCGATTTGTTTGTTTCTTCGATTGCTGCAATGCTCAAAGTTGATGATTGGATTGCCAATGGCTTTGTCTTTAACGATGATGATTCATTATCTGATGAAGGTGTATGTCGACTTCATGCCACCGGTAAAGGAGAGGTGATCCACCGACTTTTGAAAATGAACGATTTGGATGTAGGTGGCTGTGTTTCAGTTGGTGATTCCGAAATGGATTTGTCGATGCACGTGGATGGCAGTCGATTCATTGGATTCAACCCAACTCGTGATACCTCTATTGAAGCATTTAATTCCGCAGATATCGAGGTCGTCCACAGCAAAGATTTGCGTGACATTCTCCCGCATCTCCGATTGAAGTAATCATGCAAACGGAATCGCTGTTGTTGCATGACTTTTCAGATTCACGATGGTGAGCATACAGGGTTTAGGCTGAAATCCAAGCATTCGTTGATACGAAGTTTGGTCTTGCCAAGTGCTTGAGCAAATCAGCGTTGTTCCCTTGTAATCCACGCAAGCGTGACCGTGTACGTGCCCTGTGACAAAAATATCTGGAACTTCTCGAATGACCAGCCCGTCCTCCGGCTCTGGAGAAAGTGGCGTTTTTCCACCCCATTGGGGGGCTAAGTGTCGACGCCTGAGCATTTGGCGCATGGCTTCCACTGGATCTGCATAGGTCACAGTTCTCAGCCCGGCCACGAAGTCGTCAATGGATTTCCCGTGATAGGACAGTAGGCGGACTCCATGAAGCGAAAAATCACATGGATTCCCTACGAATGTAGTGGTGTTGTAATCCTGTTGAATATCCTTTTCGAACGTCGGCTGTGGTTCGGCCGGTCGAACCGCATCATGATTTCCCGGAAGCATGACACACTCGACCCATTCGGGTAGCAACTCTAAGAGACGAGCGAATTCGGAATATTGACCAAACAAATCAGGTATTGATAACTCACTGTCTTGGCCTGGGTATATTCCAACTCCATCGACACAATCTCCAGACAAAATGAGGTATTTGATCGTCTTTGCCAATGGGTCAGTATGGAACCACCGGACCATTTTATGCCATTGAGCCTCAAGGAATGTTTTCGAGCCCACGTGGATATCTGAAAGGAATGCAACGCTCACACCGTGTTCTGCTGAGGCTTTTTGATGACTTGCTTCCATCGGGAAGTGCAAGTCGTCAACGTAGAACATATCTCCAGTTTGACTGAAAGTACCTGAAACTCCTAACACATCGTCAGGCATGAGTCCTGCTTCCAAAATCTGTTCTTGTGCTCTGTCCCTGTCGTTCCCCTTCCTTTTGGTCAAAAGACATGTGAGTTCACCGGTTTCATCTTCGAGATTCCACATGAGATGGCCGTTTTTCGTATAGCGAGGTTCATTCACCAATCCAATCGCCACAGCTTTGTTTTCATAGCCCTGATAACGGCTGCTTTCAGCATGCAGCCTCGAGATCTCGGTTGGTGTTCGAGGCAATCTCGAGTTTTGAATAATCATCTTACGTATGCTGCGCAATCTGTCTCCAAAGCACGATGTAATGTCTGCCATTTTGCCTTCTGTGATGCTGTTGCCTGTAATGTCGTAATGCACGAGGATGTCCGCTGGTGCATCGGACGCGTTTTCACTAAAGTCAGCAGTGTTCCAGTCTGGTAAGTTGTTTCGAAACTTGATGTCAAGTGGCTCTGGTGCCTTTATTGGGGCGATTGTCCTTCCGAGCTCAGCGACCGGTTGTTTCCTTTGTGGCTCCATGCGTTGGGTTTTCTGTTTGGTTTGAGAATTGCTGTTCTTTTCATTCCAAACTTCAAGCATCGATTCCAATATTTCTTGGGTCAGGTAACCTTTGGTGAAACCGACAAGTGGTGCACAATCCAGTACGCCCTGAAGGTCATCGTGTTCGAGGAGTTTTGAGCGAACTGAGGCAGCAGGGAGTATACCCCTGTTGCGTAGAAGACTCGTCATCTCCTGCTCGGTGGCACCCATAGTGTGTGGTGACGCATTCAGTGCAAAAGCACATCGGCTCGTATGTTTGCGAAATGAAGACGACTAATCCCATTCGACCTGTTTGTCAAGGGCTGTTTCTTCGGCTGGAGCCGCTTCTCCATCCCATGCTTCATCTTGCCACGGTGCAGATTCACGAGCCGCTTCCTCTCGCTTTTGCCGTTCCAATTCAAATTGAATCTTTTCAGCAACTTCGTCAGCCAATTGTCGTTCCTCTTCAATGCGTTGCTCTTCGGCTTGTGTCATTGCAACGTCCCATCTTTTGATGGTCGAGTTGAGTGCGAAATGAACGAAACCAATTTTGTTTTCGGCACGGTTTCCACCAATCTGAGTTGATTCAGCATTCGCCCAATTTTTGGATGCGATTCCAACATAGACGAGACCCACTTTCTTGTTGGAACCATCGTTTTTAGGTCCAGCAATTCCGGTGATTGAAATCGCAATATCAGCATTTGCGTTTTTGAGAGCACCTTGAGCCATTTGTATGGCAACTTCAGCAGATACAGCACCTTTCTTTTCGAGGGATGAAGGTTTAACGCCGAGTTCCCGGATTTTAGCATCGTTCGAATAGGTGACCCATGCCTGGTTGAACCACGAGGAAGCACCAGCAATATCGGTAAATGCACTTGAGAGCAAGCCTCCAGTACATGATTCAGCGACCGTAATGGTGTGACCGCCTTCTTTGATGCGCCGAACCAGACGAGCTGCAGCGGCTTGAACATCTTCATCCATGCAATTCAATCGCAGTGTTCACCTGTTTTGAGGTTAACGCCTGCATCAATGCCTTCAATAACACCTTCTTACAGGAACGGTTGGGTCTGTGGTCTAGTGGTTATGACACCGCCCTTACACGGCGTTGATCGAGGGTTCAAATCCCTCCAGACCCACTACCAAAGGTATGTCCGAATATTCTGGTCCGCATTGGCAATCACTTTGGTAATCCCTGATTTACGTTGGAACTCGGTGGCTTGTTCTTCGGTTCCATCAACGAGTATGAGGTGAACCGCTCTTTGCCACAATCCGGGTATTGGGGTTGAGCCCCTGTGGTCGACAGCCACCAAGATGTCATCCAGTTCAGTAAACATCAGTAAAGGTGTTGAATCTTCGATGTCTTGAGCTTGTAAAAGCAACCACCTTGCTCCATGCATCGAAGCACGAACATCGTCGCCTAAATCCTTCAGTGTGACGACTCGGATTTTCATCCCTCCATTGAATAGCGCAGCATGGCCATTACTCCACCAAGTCCCATGAGTTGTTGCCCACCGTCATGGTCTATGGAGCATTGCACCATCACAGCACCAATATCTGCAAGACCGTTTGTCCATTCAAGCCAAGTTTTACCGTCAATTCTTTCGGTTTCAGAACGCAGTAGGTCTGCGGAAATCAACAGTGTTTCAATAGCACCCTCATTCATAGCACGAACGAGGAATTCTTCACCGTAGGCGACAGCTCCACCGGTTGACAAGCGCTTCCATGCTTCTTCAATGAGAGCAATTTCATTCGATATGGCGTATTCGCTCAATAAATTCCCTGCAAGGCCCTCGCGTAGAACTTCATTCGCCCCCGCTCGACCACCCATGGATGTCGCAATCGATTTCATAATCCGAGTTTCACCTGACGCTCGCAGATCCGCAAGCAGTGCATCCCTCGCATGCCCAGGCCCACAGACAATCAACGGTGTTGAACTACCGAGTGTATCGACCAATGCGTTGATGACATTTGAACGAAAAGTACTGGCGATACTGGCTGAATGGCGAATCTCACCTCTCTTTCCACCACCTCGCATCGTCCACGTTGCACCTTCACGTAATCCACGGCCAGTGACATGGAATATGACCACTTCATCCGTTTCGACAACCGCTAAAACGACTTGCGATTGGCCTGATGCCTTTTCAGATTGAAGTAATAATTCGACATCGGCAGGTGTGAAGAAAGCGTGCGTCGATAGTTCGACTTCATCACGAATTTCTACAAGGTGTGTATGGTGCATCCCGATATCAAAGTGGGCTTCCTCAATTGTACCGTGAATCCGTAAGTGCTCGCTAAACGTTTGGTATTCAGTGTCTTGGACACGAAGGCGAATCCACATTTTTTTCCTTTCAGCAGATTTAGCCCGCCCCCCTTCTTCTCCACCTGTTGTCTGGTCACGTCGTTCACCAAGCATTGCAAAATGCATGCCTTGACGAGTCATACGGGCGAGTGCCCACAAGTCATCGTCGGTCTCCAATCGGAGTCGCCAAACTTGGGGTTCTCGCTTGAGGATTTTCATTTACTTCACCCAAATACGCCGGTGAGTTTTCCATTTTCATCCATGTCCATATCGAGTGCCGCTGGTCGCTTTGCAAGTCCCGGCATGGTCATCATGTTCCCAAGTACGGCCACAATGAATCCTGCACCAGCATTCAATCGGAATTCACGAACTGGAAGAGTGAATCCAACAGGTGCTCCCAGTTGGCCAGGGTCGTGTGAGAATGAATACTGTGTCTTTGCCATACAGACCGGTAAATGTCCGTATCCCCAAGACTGAAGTTTATTCAGCTGCTTCATTGCTGCACTGCTCACTTCCACACCGTCTGCTTTGTAGATGCGTTGTGCGATTGCTTCCATTTTTTCAAGAACAGGAGTATCTGATGTAAACAGGGGCGTGAAGGGTCTTCCGTTGGCAACATGGTCATGAACTGCTGCAACAACAGCTTTTGCCAGTTGTTCTCCACCTTTGCCACCGTTTGAATGGACTTCAGTGAGCGTCACATCAGCCGCACCACTCTTTTGCGCTGCAGTTCGAAGGGCGTCGAGTTCGGCGTCCGTGTCGGATGCGAATCGGTTGATGGATACGATGACAGGCATTCCAAATCCAGCCATGTTCTTGATGTGACGGTCAAGGTTTCCTTGTGCACCTCGTGTGACTGCATCAACATCTTCCTTTTCGAGTTCTTCTTTCGTAGGTCGATAACCTCCGCGGCTACCAAAAGCTCCTCCATGAAGTTTCATTGAACGAATGGTGACGTTCATCACGACACAATCTGGAGACTTCCCAGAGTTTGCCGCCTTGATGTGCATGAATTTTTCAGCACCCATGTCAGAGCCAAAGCCTGCCTCAGTAACGACGATATCAGCAGCACCCAAGGCTAAGCGGTCAGCAATGATACTGGAGTTTCCATGAGCAATGTTCGCAAACGGTCCGCCGTGGATAAAGGCGGGATTGCCTTCTAAAGTTTGGACCAAGTTTGGTAAGAACGCATTGCGTAGCAACAGTGCCATTGCACCAGCAGCACCGATTTCTTCAGCCTTGACTGGATTGCCACTGAGGGATTGCCCGACTACGATTTCGCCAATCCTCTTTCGCAAGTCTGCATAGTCGTTGGCCAGAACCAAGATGGCCATGACTTCACTTGCAGCAGTAATATCGAATCTGTCTTGGCGGGGATTTCCGTTTGCGGGACCACCAAGGCCGATCACGATGTTTCGCAGTGAACGGTCGTTCATGTCGATGACTCGAGGCCAGAACACTCGTGTTGGGTCCAATTGTGATTCGTTGCCTTGTTTCATGTGGTTGTCAATAAGAGCCGAGAGGAGATTGTGTGCGGAGGTTACGGCGTGAAGGTCGCCGGTGAAGTGCAGGTTGATTTCTTCCATGGGGATGACTTGAGAGTGCCCACCACCTGCTGCACCACCTTTGATTCCAAAGACTGGACCCATTGAAGGTTCACGGATGACGCAAGTGGCGCTCTGTCCAAGAGCACACAGTGCTTGAGTGAGTCCGATTGTGGTTACTGTTTTCCCTTCTCCAAAGGGCGTAGGATTCACCGATGTGACCAGAACCAGACTACCCTGAGGCTTTGAAAAGCGCTGACTGAGAGCATCCCAAGTTATTTTTGCCATTCCCCGACCCATCGGCATGAGTTCATGCGATGAAATTCCAAGTTTCCAAGCAATGGTCTCTATTGGTTCAAGAGTTGCTGCACGTGCGATATCCAAATCACTTGCCATGAGCATGTAGCGGTTCGGTATGGCTTTGAAACCCTCGGGTCAAGTTCGGTCAGAAACGACTGTTTCCACACCTGGCAATCTGCGCCGGAACACTCACTCGTCTTTCATCTCACCAAGGTAGGCTGGCAACTCAATTCCAGCCATCTTAGCAACATCGTGCACCGGTGGTAGGCTTTGCATGAGTGAAGAGATGAAGTTCGAAGTCGAGCCACCTTCTCCATTCTTACCGCCGTTGCCAGAATCCCAAACGGTGATCTTGTCAATCTTGAGGTTGGAAATTGCTTCGGTTTGTCGAGAGACCAATTCTTCAATCTTCTCAACCATCAGCAGAGTCGCAGCAGCCTTGGTGTCTCCACCTGCGCTTGCGACCAGTGACTTGTAACCAGCAGCCTTTGCTTCAAGGACGGCTTGTTGACCAACCGCTTCAGCCTGATAGCGTGCAAGGATAGCATCTGCTTGACCTTGTGCGATACGGCGTTGGCGTTCAGCTTCAGCATCTGCAGAAATCACAACTTGTTCCTTAGCGACGATTTCACGTGCGATATCTGCTGCACGAAGACGTTCGCTCTCAAGAGAATACTGAGCCTTTTCAATTTCTTCTTGAGCACGGCGTTGAGCAACTTCAGCACGTTGACGTGCTTCAGCTTCTTTCTCTGCAAGTGTTGCGTTTGAGATAGCGATAGCAGCTCGGCTCAAGTTTTCACCTTCGATAGCGTTCTTCTCTTGCTCTTGAACGAAAACTCTCTGGAGACTGATTGCGGCTGCCTTACCTTGTTCTGTAGAGGACTTTGCCTCTTGGACTGAGATTTCTTCAGTCATGATAGCGTTTGCTTGTCCAGTCTTTGTTTCAGATTGTTGCTTCTGAACTTCGATGATACGGTTTCGATCTGCTTCTGCAACACGAATCTGTCCCCTTTCGAGAGCCTTAGCACGGTCACCCTCTGCGGAAGCAATCGCTTCTGCGGCTGCCTTTGCACCAATCGAGTTGATGTATTCAGCCTCGTCAGTGATGTCGGTGATGTTAACGTTGAGCAAAACCAATCCGAGTTTGTGCAGTTCAGAATCGACGTTGTTTGAGACCATGCGTAGGAACGCATCACGGTCTTGGTTGATTTGCTCGATGGTGAGTGTAGCGACAGTGAGACGAAGTTGACCGAAAATGATTTCTCGTGCCATTTCTTCGATTTGGACGTTGGACAAACCAAGCAGACGTTCAGCTGCGTTTTGCATGATCATTGGAGATGTTGAGATACCAATAACGAATGTTGATGGGACGTTAATACGAATGTTTTGTTGTGAAAGTGCGTGTTCAAGTTGAATGGGGATGGTCATCGGCTTGAGGTCGAGATACGCATAATGCTGTATGAGCGGCCAAACAATTTTTCCACCACCGTGGTAACATTTTGCTGCTCCTGCGTCTTTTACGTTACCGTAAACGACCAGAATCTTGTCGGATGGTGCGAGTTTGTATCTGCTTGTAGCCACATAGATTGTTCCGAACACTGCGAGTGTGAACAAAAAGAGTCCGATAACTGCGATTGAGGTTCCTGCGTCTGCCATGGTGTAACATGCAAGGTGTCCTTTATGAGTGTTCACCCGACTCGAAAAGGTCTGCAGGCCTCATTCTTCTTCGGATACGTAGGTGTTGACCGACAGAGGTTTGACGATGAGCGTCTCTCCGATTGCTTTAACGACTTCAATAAATTTGCCTGTTTTGAGGCTTGCAGTCTCGTTTTCCAATACGGCGTCACATGTTCGCATTGCGTTTTGGAACTCAACTTGAACTTGCCCGGTTTCACCCGCACGGATTTCCATGTAGACTTTTCCTTGTGCGCCTACTGCCAGTGAATGCTTGACGGTTCCATCGACTTCCAGCGACTTCATCACTTGGAATACTTTTCCGATGATGTACATTGAGAAAAACCCAGAGACGGCTGCGACAAAGATTGCAATGAGGTCTGCTCCTCCGCTTTGAGTTACGGCAAGGCCTGCAATTCCAAACATCATAATGAAACTGAGTATGCCTTGAATTGTGAGCATATGGAATATTCCTTCCGCGCCCATGTCAAAGTCGGTCTCAAATCCTGCAAACTCGAGTGCACCATCTGCAACGCCACCAAGTAGGATGAGTATGAAATAAATGAGGAACAAAAAGGTTCCAACGATCGCCATTACAGCGAACAATACATCGACGCCGGAGATGGCTCCGAGTCCTACAAGGTCAAGAATATTTGAAATCAAGGACATTTTATCACTGGCCTATACTGTTGGCTTCTGTTCTTCAACCTTCGCCTGTTGCTGCCGTTTAATTGGACGGATGTAGATGAAGTAATAATGTCCAAAAACGATTGGTCCTAGAGAGAGGCCAAACATCAGCCCAACACCCCATGAAGGTAGATTGAGTGCAAGGCCAATCGCCACAACAATGAGGAGGCAGACAAGCATCGATGCTTTTTCGAGGATAATCAAAATCGGTGTCGAGCCCTGGTTCACACGGTCTTTCATCGCAAAGATGTCTCGCAGATTGGACATCTCAACCCTCACGAGAGGAGATCTGACCATGCTATTTCACTCATGATGACGATCATGAGATAGACGAAGCCGATAAAAAAGGCTGGGTTTCGGCCCTTTTCAACGAGGCTTTCAACTTGATGCAATTGTCCATTTTCACCGCGAACAATCGTTGTTGCTTCCGAAGTGATGTAGTTGCCACCTTCGGTGAACTCTTTCTCATTTTTATTGCTCTGAAACACCATGAACACGAGTGTACCGATAACAACGCCTAAACTCGGGCCGAGTAATACGCCCAAAGCAGAGTTGAATTCAGCCCACATAGCTGCAGTAAGGTAGAGACCAAACCCAGCGGTGAGGAGTGAAATTAGACCCTTGCCTCGCTTTTGGTTGGATAAATTGAAACCGTCCATGCTGTTTGTAATGAGTCACCCTTTTTCAACCCTACCCCGTTTCAAGTCCTCTGTCCATGATGTTGAAGAACTACGGCGCGCATGGTATCACATGGCACAGGTCCGGTATGCGATAACCGGTAGCCCAGTGACTCATTCTCTTTCACCATTGTTGCTTGGCTTAGTACTCTCAAACCTTGAAAAATTCGGCGGTGATGTCGAGTTACACAGTAAAAATTCTTCAATGCATTTGGTTGATACTCGGGCAATTGAAGATGCATTAGGGTGGGGCTATGCGGGGCATACACCCAACGCACCGGAATGGGAGTACACGGGCGCTCCGTTCGGAAAATTCCGGACCGATGCTCTGCTGAAAAAGGCCATTGAAGCAGCGATGGAAATTGAAGACGCTGACCCTCGTCTTTCATCGTCCTTCGATTCCGACCCCGTCTCGTCGCTCACCCCTGGAAATCCATATCTGGCTGATGCAGCTCGCCGACAACTTCCCACGCAGTGCCTCGAAAACGAAGTGTGGATTAATCTCACCTCACCTCTCAAGCACCAACTTGCCAGCGATGCGATCTCGACCATTGACGATTCAATGGATTTGCAATCGGTCAATACACTGCGATGGGACGGTCAAGGATGGTGGTGCGCAAGTGTCGATGGCTATGGCGTGGTGGCCTTGGCCCAGCACTATGGCGTAGACGTCAAAGGTGGAGCAATTCTCGGGATCGTTGGAGGAGGAGGTGCTGCTCGTTCGACTGCAGATGCATGGCTGAAAGAAGGCGGTAGAATCTCAGCAGTCCCCGGTCGTCGTCCACTGGAATTGCCGTATGCGTTTGAATCTTTGAAGCCAACAGAAGCAGTTGATTTTGTGGTGGATTTTGAAAAGAACCAAACCTCTGAATCCAGTTTTTCTCAATGCGAATTCCGATTGAACCCAACCTATGGGCCTCAACCAGGTGATCTCGAGTCAAGATTTTCCGCCTTACTAAGCCGGCCGCTTGATGGCCGTTGGATGCTTGTTGCCCAACATCTTGAAGCATGGAAGCGGTTGTGGACGCCCCAATATGCGGATTTCCTTCCATCACTGGAGCTTCTCCTCACGCAATTGGTCCATGCCGAAAACCTACTCGCAAAGTATGCATGACGCCCAAAGCGATTAGAATGAGGAAGTAAAGGAGAGAACGGTTCCAATGAATATGAGGATGCGCTTACTGTGCTTGTTGGTCCTCCTCGGACTCATGTTGCCAAGCTTGTCAGGGCATGTGTCTGCCGGCCATCCACCTGAAGACCAATCGTTTACAACACCGCACACTGGTGTTGATTTTCCTGTTGGTTGGGAAGACTTCAGTTACTTTACAGGTTCCGGATTCACAACGGTACAACGCGAGTACAGGCTGCTTTATCCGGCAATGACCGCTGGTGAAGGGAGTGATATGGCCGGCAACGGTCCTTTCCCAAACGTCCAATTTTTCGTTGACTCAGGTGAATCTTCTTCTTCATACATGGACTTCGCCTCCCGTTTGGTTGAAAGAGGATTTATGGTCGCCGTTCTCGATGATGCCTTGGACTCCACAGATTTGAGTTCGATTCTGGAACACACAACCGGTATTCGGAAAAACTTGGCACAACTCAACAACACCAGTAGCAGTTCTGTTGGGGGTACATTTGGCCAATTCGATCTCAGCCATTGGGGCATGGGTGGCCATGGAGTTGGTGCCGCAGCCGCATACGGCGCATATCCATACTGGATGAATTCAACGCTCCAAGAATCCGTTCAACCTCCGAGAGCAGTTTTTGGAGTCGGGTCTGATTTTGGTGATTGGGATGATGACCACTGGGATGAATTGGCCCCTGAAAATTGGATACATTCACCAGCATCGCCTGCAGCAGGTCTGTTCCTCACCGGTTCAGCAGACGAGGTGTTTTCTTCGAGCGATGTGGAAAACACCCTCTCCAACGGTGATGGCTTCGGATGGCAACTGATGGAAGTGCTTGGTGCAGACCATTACCAATATCAAGATTCGACCTCGCTTTTCGAAGGCTTCAACGATGGCGATGCATCACTTACTCAGGACCAACAAAACTCCATTGCAGCAGAGCATATTAACGACTATCTCGATGTCACACTGCGCGGTTCTCACGAGCATTTCCGAGATGCTTTCAATCGCCCACTCGGCCCTCACGTCGTCAGTGATTCTGATGCTTACATCGTCGAAAACCTTCTCCAAAGTAATTTCCTGTTGGTGAATGAAACGCAAATTACTCCGAATGGGACGGCAACTTTCGGGCCACAGGTGACGGTTAATTTCTTTGCTGACTGGACCATGAGGGATGGCCGAAACCTTTCTGATTTGCCGACTGGATGGGATTTGAACATTGAATGTGCAGTTTCTGGAATGGATGCCACAGAAGGCCAGTTTGATGCGAACGGTACGGCAATTTGCTTGTTCCCCATGCAAGATGTAGCGCCAGGTTTCCATACTGCAACCCTTCGAATTTTCGTCGAAGGTGCTTCAACGACGCTCGATTTTTCCTTCAACCGCACCGATGCTCCACTGGTTGTTGTATCACCACCTCCGCCTATTGATGTTGAACAACGCAGCAGCATCCATATTGATGCTGCGGCATACGCATACGACCCGGACGGGCAAGAAGTGTTTGTTCAGTCCGCACAGTTTACAGGTGGTTCAACTGAGGATTTCACCGTCACCATTGACCAAGATCAAAAAGGAGTTCAGATTTATCACAGCGTTGGTGGGGAAGAAGTCAACGGTACTGAGATCACCATGGTTTTGCGGGCTGGCGGTGATGGTGTCATTGATGAAGCAAACACGACGGCCCTTGTTCGTGTAATACCTGTCGATGACCCGGTCAGCAAAGTTGCAGATGTGCCTATGCAGAACATGATTGAAGACGGTGCATCGGTGACGGTCAATCTTTCGCAGTTTGTCAGCGACCCTGAAGGCGAAATCTTGTTCGGAACGGCTGGAGGGTACACAGAAGGTGTCTATGGGCCAGTGGGTTTTTCGTTGGCTGACGGCTTCCTCACCCTTTCACCCCTTCCCGATAAAAACGGCGCAACCGTCATGCATTTACTCGTTGGTGACGGTACGACCGTTCCCGTCGAATTGGATGTTCCCTTGTACGTAGAACCCGTCAATGATGACATCATCGTCAATGAATCCAACTGGAACTTGACCGTTGAAGAAGATGGAAGTCTTTCTGTTCATCTTTCAGATTTGGCGTGGGACATCGATGGAGACAATTTGTTTTGGACAATCAACAGTTCTTCTCAATCAGTCAGCGTAGTGCGTTCAGCTGGACAACTCCTCATTACTCCTCAACTCGATTATTCTGGTACAGATGTACTCACGAGCATCAATGTAACGGACCAAACGATGACCGTTCATCGGGTGTTGAACATCAGTGTGACTTCTTCACCGGATGCACCGGTGTTGATTCTTCAAGAGATAAATCTCATCGATTCAACCGCTGGAAGTTTGCAATGGTGGGTCTTTGATGCCGACGGTGTTATTCCTGAACAAAGTGAAATCCAAGTGAACGGGACCACGATTGAAAATCTCACTCATTCATGCGTATACGACAGCAACGATTTGACCAATCGATGCCTTTCGATGCTACCGCTGCCCGAATCTCACAACGGCACGGTGGAAGTGCGAGTCTCCGTATACGATGCTGAGATTGGAGCGAATACGGTAGCCTACATTTCGGTCAACATGACGCCTTCAATCATCGAACCAGTGGTCATCGTAGACTCAAATGATTCAGAGTCTGGAAGTTTAACCTTCTATGTCTTCGGATTCGGTGCAGTGGCATTCGTCATTCTCATCATCCTGTTTGTTGTGTTGCGCGATGCATCCTCTTCTTCAAAGACAACCCCAACTGAACTCGCATCGTCGCAACCAAGTATCGAAGAAGATGCTCCTGCTTCGGTAGGTCTGCTCGCTCGAGCTAAACAACAACGGTAGCGTCTCACAATGGTATGTTGCCATGTTTCTTTGGCGGACTCCATTCACGCTTTGATTGGAGAATGTTCAATGCACGGCAAAGGCGCAATCGACTTTCACTCGGTTCGATGACATCATCCAGCCACCCGTTTCGTGCAGCAACGTAAGGGTCGCCGAACTTTGCTTTGTATTCAGCGATGAGTTGTTGTCGGATTTCCTCACGCTTTTCTTCAGGTGCCTTTTTGATTTCCGTTCTGTGAATGACATTGACTGCTCCTTCAGCCCCCATCACTGCCAACTCTGCAGTCGGCCATGCAATGTTATAGTCGCTTTGTAAATGCTTACAGGACATGGCCAAATAAGCCCCGCCGTATGCTTTTCGAGTCACGAGGGTGAGCTTGGGGACCGTTGCCTCAGCATAGGCAAACAACAGTTTTGCTCCATGACGAATAATTCCACCCCATTCTTGGACGACACCGGGCAAGAACCCGGGTACATCCTCAAAGGTGACCAAGGGTATGTTGAACGAATCGCACGTACGAATGAACCGTGCAGCCTTTACAGATGCGTCGATGTCAAGACAACCTGCCAAGACTTTCGGTTGGTTACCGACGACTCCAATTGTCTTGCCCTCAAGTCGAGCAAAACCGATAATGATGTTATCGGCATACGATTCAAAGAGTTCCATAAAGATGCCATCATCGACAATCTCCTCGACCACTTTGACCATGTCGTACGGTTTGTTCGGGTTGTCAGGGACAAAAGTTTCCAAATCGGGGTTTAATCGGTTGGCTGGGTCTGCTGTTTCTTCAAAAGGTGCATCGGCCATGTTGTGGTCTGGAAGATAAGATAAAATTTCACTGGCGAGGGTGCATGCGTCTTCTTCATCATCCGCAATCAAGCAGGCTATGCCTGAGCGTGAAGCGTGCAATGATGCACCTCCAAGGCCCGCTGCGTCAATTTCGCCTTCGATCACTTCTGGAGTTTCAAGCGGTGAAGAGAGGAATAACTGGCCGTGGTCTTCGCCAAGAATTGTAAAATCAGCAAGGCTTGCCGCTAATGCAGAAACACCGACGACCGGTCCAAGTACCAAACTAATCATCGGAATTCTGCCGCTGCATTGTACCAACCTGTCGAGTAATTCCCCTGTGCCGGCAAGTGCAGATACGCCGTCATGAGCGCGCTGACCACCGCCGTCCCACATGCAGATGATTGGAACTTTCGCTCGTTCAGCCATCTCAATAATTTTGCCGATTTTCTTGGCATGCATTTCACCCATGCTACCGCCGTGAACGCTGAAATCTTGAGCGAAGCAGTAGATTCGTCTTCCATTGATTGTTCCGTGCCCAGCAACAACTCCGTCACCAAGGGTGTGGTGAAGGAACATTCCGTTGTCGGTTGAGCGATGGGTGACAAAGGAGTCGATTTCAATAAACGAGTTCTCGTCGAGAAGCATTCCTATTCGGTCTCGAGCAGTGCCTCTACCGCTGCTGCGTATGGCTTCTTGGCGTTTGAGGCCGCCACCAAGGCGAGCTTGCTCGCGCTTGTATTGGAGTTCCTCGAGACGCTCACTCGAATTGCCTGCCATGTCTTCTCCACCACTTCTCGGTTTTTCATTCAAGCGCCTAATTCATGAGGAGATTGTTTCCTTCTCCGCAAAGATTTGTGCCAATTGCATCCTCGAGTTTCACGTTGTTGGAAAGAGCCCAATGAACCTTGACAATCACAGTATCAGGTGCAGCAACACTGCCATGACCCATGATTCCCATTTCCATTTGTTTTCTGCCCTTGGAATAGACGTTCATATCCACTGGGCCGTGAATACACTGGTTGGTGACAATAATCGGAATTTCTCTGTTGATGCATCGGGTAAGTGCTCTCCAAACTTTGGTGTTCTCTGGAGCATCCTTTCCTGGGTCCTCAATGGGCAAATGCCCGAGCCCAGTTCCCTGAATGACGATTGCTTGAACACCCGTCTGAACAATGGCTTCAATTTCTTCCGAGTGAAGCCAAGGACCAGAAATGAACTGAGCAATTCTCGTACTTTTCTCGTAGGTCGTCGGACGTTCGCAAACGGGTCGCATTGTGCTGTTTTTGCGTAGCGTTTCGTAGAAGTCGGTGTTCGTGTGACTCAGTTCCCCGTTGTCGATGGTAACATGTGCCAAGGCTTCACAGTTCACCGGTTGGAATGCATCACGGCGTGAGGAGTGCATCTTCCGAACTCCGGTGCCTGGATAGACTGCGCATTCACCGTCGTTGTTGGTTGAATGCATAACCAAGACGACTCCATCTCCAGCATCACCACAGGGCTGAGGGCCATTTGCCGCCCAATGAACTGCTGAAAGAAGGTTTTCTGCGGCGTCGGAGGAGCCTCTGTCTGAAGACCGTTGCGAGCCGACAAACGCAATTCGCCCCGGTGCGACTTCGCCCTTTCCACCCCAAGCAAAACTCATCGCAGCCGACGAGATGTGGAGCGTGTCAGTTCCATGGGTGACCACAACGCCATCACAGCCGTCGTCAAACGCCTGCTTTGATGCTTGAATCATGATGTTCCAATGCTGAGGGCGAATGTCGTCGCTGAACATGTTACCAAGTTTGACCGCTTCGATGTTTGCAATCTGAGCGAGTTCAGGTAGACTCGCAATCATTTCTTCCGGTTCAAATCGAGCCACAACCGCCCCGGTTGTGTAATCGACTTTGGAGGCGATTGTGCCGCCAGTATGCAGAATTCGAACGCGTGGAAGTGCATCGTTCGTCACTCTTTCCTGCTTTGGAGCGTTTGTTGCGGCAGGAGGGGATTGGGTCGGTAGCAGTTCGACGGATGTGACTTCATTGAGAGGATAACTGGCATTGTAGCCGTTGACCAGTTTAACAGTCAGGTGGTTTTTTGCGGCTGGATGCAGTACTACGCCTTCAATGTAAGTTTGCCCATTTCGTGTTTCCACTTCGAGTTTAACCCGTTGGCCTGCAGGAGGGACATCAACCATGACTTGGCTAATGGAGGGGGGCACATCAAGGGTTCGCCATTTACTTGTGGCAAAACCCGTTCGTACCGACGCCCTGAGATGTGTGGTGCCGGGAGCGGGGCTTGAACCCGCGACCTTCGGATGTCTCAGACACCGCAAGGGGTTTGCACGTCATACGATTGCCTTGTAGGCTGCCCTATGAGTCCGACGCGCCACCAACTACGCCACCCCGGCTTATCTCTCGCCTGTCGCGTTCCCCATTTCAACCATACGGATGAAAAGTGATGTAAAATCACCGTAGCCTTCATGCACTCTACGCCTCACGGACAACTATGGTTGACCTCAATACTGCTATGGCTGCCGCTGCAGGCGAACGCCAGAAGCGTATGGCAGATGAGGGGAAGGAGCGTAAGAAGCGGCGCAGTGGCAGCGACCTTGGAATCGAGGCCTTTGACCCCGTGAAACACGTGACCAAAGAAAAAGCAGAAACCGTCTCAATGTGGCTGGTTATCGGTTTCTCAGTTCTCGTGTCCTTGTTGATGCGCTATGTGCTCATGCCGCGCACCACTGTTGAGAAATCCGACATTCTCTATCTTGCGCCCTTGGCTGCAATCGCACTTATTCCTCAAGTCCACCGCATTGTTTTGCCAGAATCATTGAATGAGGTGTACACGAAGGGAACTTGGTTCAAGGCTGGTTTTCTCCACACTTTTACTTTCCTTGCCATGGCTTTCTTGTTGGTGAATCCACCGTTGGGTGACATCGCCGCACCTCAACTTGCTGACAAATGGGTTTTGGTACAAGATGAGGGCGATGAACTCAATTTTTCACAGATGAAGGGTGCTTCATCTTCACTGACTTGGGAGGTCGATTCAGGCAGTGGTCTCTCTGGTGATGTTTGGCTCCTGTTTGGACTTGCTGATAATCTCAATGTCGAAGGTGCCAATGTGACGGTGGAGCTTACGAACAATGCTGGTAACGAACTGCAAATTTCGAACGACCTCGGTTTCTGGGACAACAACTCAGTATCGATTGCTAACAATACGACTTCGCGCTCTTCGGTTTCGAAATTGATACCTCATGGTGATCTCGATCAGCGTTTTGCAATCTTACTCGGAACCGATTTGGCGGTTGGCGAACATCAAATCACCGTCAATATTGTTGAGCAAGGGGACCCTTGGGAAAACACACGTGAGTACGTTTGGAACTTGCTCATCGTTGAAAAACTACCAGATGCAGATGCTTCATGACAGCATATCGCTGTGCGCAACAAGTATTCTGTTGAGCAAACGGCTGATTCGGTGAATGTCTCGTTGTTCTTGGGTTTGCTTTTGCAATTGCCGTGCACGAAGATGCCTTACCAGAGGGGCAGCAGCAGTCCAGCACATGATGTCCAGTGAGCGGTTCAGAAGGGTGGTCATGATGGGGGGTAGGTGCAACCAATGGAGTGGTTTCTTCACGCCCGTTAAGTGAAAGTGAAAGTGAAATTAAGTACGGAGATGAGTGACCAGTCGAGCAGTAAGGGCGTCCAATTGAATCTGTTCTCCACCGCCTTCTACCAATCGATAGTCAACTTCAGCCATCCATTCGGTCATGTCAAGTTTCGCTTCTTCTGTAAGAAAATCAGCGGTGTAAAGTTCACGGTGAAGTTGGTTCACAAAGTCGGTTCCGGCAAGTCCGTACTTATCCAGCAATTCTCTCAAGCGCCGTCGTGCGGCGTGGAACCCATCATCTCTGCAGGCCATAAGGTACTGGTGCAGGGCTTCAGGAGGCGCGGTTGCCGACGTTTCATAGATCAAGTCACGGCTGATGTTCATATCCAATGCTGCAGCCACTTGAAGTCCGGTGAGAGCTTTTCTTAAGTCGCCTTGTGAAATACGTGTTAATGCTTCACCGGCATCGTCTGCTAATTCAACCCCTTCCTGCTTGGCAACATGGTGGATTTGTGCATTGACGTCAGCATCTGCTAATGGCCGAAATCTGAAAACAGCACAGCGAGATTGGATGGGTTCAATAATTTTCGATGAGTAGTTGCACGAGAGAATGAATCTGCATGTTTCAGCATACTGTTCCATAATCCGGCGTAAGGCGCCCTGCGCATCGTTGGTGAGGGCATCAGCTTCATCCAAGAAGATTATTTTGAACGATGCTTGACCGTAAGGGGCAGTTCGTGCAAATTGTTTCACTTTGGTACGGATGCTTTCCAATTTCCGCTCATCAGAGGCGTTCATTTCCAAGAGATTCCGGCGGAATTCGGGGCCAAATACATCCTTTGTGAGTGCCATTGCTGCCGTAGTTTTCCCAGTTCCAGGAGGTCCTGCAAACAGCAAGTGTGGAAATTCTTTCTTTTCCGAGTAGATTGTCAAGCGTTGAACAACAGCAGCCTGTCCACGAATTTCAGTGACAGACTGAGGTCGGTGTCTTTCAACCCACAGTTCACTCATGTGACGATGTCGTTGCCGAGCCTCCTTGAACATTCTCCTCACAAACGAAGAGATTTCCGCTCGAAACGGCCAACTTTTCGAATCTCTCAACTGTAATGCCGTACGGTGTTTTCATGCGGCGTAAGCGAAAAGACAGTATATGGAGGAGGGCTTGAAGGCATTGAGCCCCATGCTACGCGAGACTGCCCCCCGCCGAACCGCTTTGACAATCTTCCTCGTCTCGATGTTCCTGTTCGCAGATGTTCTTCTGCCTCAGTCCATCGATTTTGAACAGAAACTCGATGATTCACCGCGTATATCTTACGCCATATCGACGCAATCTGTACTTTCTGATACGCACATTATGGAAGCGAATCCATCCAGCAACTACAATGTTTCATCGAGTGGTTTTATTGGGACTTCGGTCAACGGATTTGAGAGCAGAATCCTCATGGACTTTGCTATGAATTTCACCTCTGCAGACTCGATTCAGTCAGCAACATTGAACATCGTTTGTGATACGAGTTCATCGTCTCCTTCTGCAATGAATATTTACACAGCATCTCCAAGTTCGTGGAACTCGAGTCTTGTCACATGGTATCAAAACGATTTGGGCTCGCCATGGGGTGAAGCAGGTGCAGATGGTGCAAATGACCGCAGTGCTTGGGAACCGCCATTCCGAGCAGTGTCCAATGGAACATATGCTATTAACGTGACCGCATTTGCTCAAGAAGCAGCCTCAACCAATCAACCCCACTTCAGCGTCCTCATTTCCGGATTAGGTTCTCATTTCGAATGTAAGATGTCTGAAGCTTTACCGGTGAGTGATCGGCCTGAACTGGTGCTTGTCACATCGGCAGTGGCAGCCGGGAACGGTGGTTCAGTCGTGTCAAACTTCGCCGACGACGGTTTGCCTTTAATGACGGGAGACCTCATCTTGACAGCAGATACTACACCGACCCTTTCTTACGATTCGTTGGTGGGAACACATGTCGAATACCAACTCTCACTCGACTCGGAATTCAAGGATTTCTCCGACCTTGCATGGCACTATTCGACCATGCAGAACAGTTTTACAATGTCCGGTACAAGCGGTTCGTTCACTCTTCCTTCGTCCGAGCAATTCGATAACGGTTCTCGAGTCTATTACCGGGTAAGAAGCCTTGATACGACCGACACGCTCAGTACATGGTCCACGACAGAAACTTTCCTGCTTCCTGCACACACAGTTACCGATAACGGTGACGGCTCGGCAAGTATCGAGGTAACTCGAAACCAATTGGGTGATGTTGGGACATTCATCGAAGATTCCTATTCCAACGAACTGAGCAAGAACACGAAAAACGGTGCTTCAACAACCCTTCAAACCAGCGTCACTTCAAACAAGGAATCTCTTGTTCATCTGCGAGTAAATTTACCGCTTCTTGGCCTACCATCCAATGCTACAATTCTCGATGCGCAAGTAAACCTAACTCGTGATTCCTCAGCGAACAATCCAATGCTTTCGATGCACGAAATGGCATCAACTGAATGGGTCGAAAACGAATTGACATGGAACAGAGAATCGAATGCAAACAGTTGGTCCGATGGAGGACGGGTGTTTGCATCGACGGCATCTGCAACTGGATTCAACGGTTCGCAAACCAGTTCCAACTTTGGGTTTGGCTTCACCGACGTATTGCAATCATGGGTTGAGAACGGAGAATCAGATGCATCAGAATTTATGATTACTGCAAGAGGGAAAGACGAAGCATACTCCACCACAGGTACCAAAACCATGACGTTTTTCAGTACTGAAGCCACGCTTGAATCGAATCAACCTCACGTTTTCGTGAATTATCGATGGGGACCAAGTTCTCCACTCGCTGATGTCATCTTAACCGGTCCAGCAGAGGACGAAGCAGTTTGGAACCAATCAGGACACAATTTCACTGCGAATCTCACGCCTTCGATTACCTGGACTCCATCTGCTACGAACAATGAGATGCTGTTGCAGATGGCCACAGATGAACAATTCAGAGACCTGACCATGTCGCTCAACACCGGCGTGGATAATGATTTCTCGCCTTCCGATGGCATACTCAACTTGACGGGTGAAAATACATTGACAGCCGGAAACATGTATTTCTGGCGAATGGCTTACCTTGACTCTGATGGCCGACAAGGGCCTTGGTCTTCATCGAATTTCCTCGTGAGTTCCCTTGAAAGCACTTGGCTTGGTGGTGAACGCTCAGAATTTAGAATGAAGCATGGAAACGGTACAACAGACGGGTTGTATCCTGAATGTCTCGACACGTACATCGACAGCGGTACGCCAAATCAAAACTACAACGATGAATCAAAAATTCTCATATCGTACAACACTTACCCGATTGAAGCGTTAGGTCTACTGAACTGCAACCTCCGTTCGAATCTCCTGCCGGCAGGATACGCTGTCGAATCTGCACAACTCTCGATGGTTGTGGCCAGTACTCCATCGAATTCACCGCGTGTTGCCGTTTGGGAAAACACGCTCAGCAACTGGACGGATAGCGGTGCGACGTGGAACTCTTATGATGGAACCAATTCATGGGCAACTGCAGGCGCAAAGGGCTCGGAGCGTTCCTCCCTTCTCGATTCAGTTCAACTTGATTCTACCTTTTCAAACGGCGACCGCATCTTTTGGAACGTCACACTGGGTGTTCAAAACGCAATGCGCCAAAACAGCAGTGCTGACTTCATGATTGGTATACTTGGTGTTGGTTCAGGTTCAGACCGTGAAGTGCAACTTTATCCAGGATTTGCTGCTGATGTCCGTAAACCTGAATTGACCTTTGTCTATGTGCCGGGCTCAAACGTGGTTCCTGTTGACCCAGTGCCGGTCTCTCCACTCAACGGCTCATGGTCGATGGGTACCGGTGTTGACCAAACGCCGATTCAACGTCCAACGCTTGAGTGGTCCTTCGGAAATACCGCTGGCGTCGGCGGATGGGCAGTGCAACTTGACAAATCAGAAACGTTCGATTCAGCATCGCTTCTCACCAGCACTTCATGGAACGATGCAGGCTTTGACGCAGCGAACCTCTCCTATACTCCTGCCACTGATTTGGACGATGGTTCAACTTGGTATTGGCGCGTTCGAGCGATTTCACCGACCAACCAAATTGGAAACTGGTCAAACGCATTTACTTTTGCTGTTCCAGATTTGACCACTTGGCAAACATGTTCCGATGGTTCTTGTGCTTCAGTGGAATTGCATCACAGAGAGGCCATGCCGGATTTGAATTTACCGAACTTTGTCGACACCTATGTTCTCCAGTCGGGTTCCGGTTCGTCCACTACCTATGACACTTCAGGCCAACTGAAAGTCGGTGCAACCAGCAACAATGTGCAAGCACTTTCGCTGCTACGTATTCCGTTGAATTCCTTACCTCAGCCGGCGAACGCTCGCATCACGGGTGCTGAACTGAATCTGTATTCTGAGTTCAATTCAGCCGTAGGTGAGCCAATTGCCGTACGGCCTGTGTATCAAAATTGGAACACGTCCGCAAACGGACTTACGTACGACGGCATCAACAATTGGTCACAGCCGGGTGCTCGAGACCTCGGTGTTGACCTTGGACCCTATGTTGACCTGCAGGATTCAGTTGCTTCTGGCTGGATGAATTGGGATGTAAGCGAAGCTGTGCAAGCTGCACTAACGGCAGGTTCATCGACACTCTCACTGGCCATTTATGCATCAAATGACATTACTTCGTATTCCAACGGACCCAATGTTGTGACCTTCACTTCCACAGACGGCGCATCATCTCAACACCCGTGGTTGAACTTAACTTGGTCCAACGGCACAGGTGCAGTACCCGCAACATCCGGTGTCAACGCTGGACCAGCGAACGATTCACTGTCTTGGGATGCATCATCTCATGCCTTGAGTTCAGATGAAACTCCTCTTTTCTCTTGGACGTATCCATCTTCAGTCTCTGCTGACGCATGGCGGGTCCATATTTTTGCTGACCCGAGCGATGACATGGCAGGGCGATATACCTTTGATTCACGGGACGTTCCGGCACAGTTCGATTTGACGAACTTAACATTCTTGCCGAGTTCTCCTGTTGACTACTCCCAAACCGTTCGGTGGACCGTTCAGCCGATTTTACTCGGAATGATTGGCCCTCAAAGTACCTCAACTGTCTTCCACGTACCGGACGCAGATTCTGGAGAAGTTAATTCTACACATGCATGGGTGACTTTGCAAGAAGGATCGATGGTCGAAGATCAGGGCTATCCAATGATTACCATGGACACCACGCTGAATGGAGGTAGTATTTTCGCCAACAACGGTGCTTCACAAAATCTCATCGTCGGGCGTAGTCCTTCCAACAGTCTTCTGCGAACCAGTTCGCTCATCGAGATGGATTTCTCCTCGTTACCGCTTCCAGCAATCTACGAAGTGACGAATGCAACACTGACGCTAACAGGGGTTTCGGGAAGTGGAGAAGTGTTTGTGACCGTTTCTGAAATGATTACACAGTGGGATGAATCATCAAGTTGGGCGTTCCCCGGTAACAACACGACCTCTTGGGTCGGAGTTGGCGCATACCATTCTGATGATTCCAATATTCCTGAAACCCAAGGTTTCTGGATGAATGAATCGACGGAGTTTGAAATCAACGTGACATCGATGCTTCAGCACGCTGTTGAGAGAGGCCAACAAAGCCTCAATATCATTCTGCAAGCGGAAGAGTCGATGGGAACAGTCTCTGGAATCTATTACATTGCGAGCAGTGAGAATGCAGTTATTGACGAGCGTCCTAAACTCACGATAAGTTACGAGCTCGATACCCCGTGGAATCCGACCAGCCCGTCAAACCTTGGGCCGGTTGACGGTTCAACGCTTTGGAATCTCACTTCACCACTTCCAGCGGGCGCTGATGGAGTTGAAACCAATTGGACATCTGCCGATTCCAATCAAACTCAATGGGTTCTTTGTGGCGCTATGGACGCTCGTATGGTCGAAGAACTTGAGTGTTTCAATTCGACTGCGTCCACATTTGATACCGATTTGAACATCACTTGGGATGCTCAGAACCTCTCAGCATTCATTGAAGGTCTCGAACAGGCTGATGAATGGAAGTATTGGCGCGTAAGAGGCGACCAAGATGTGCGAATTGGTCATTGGTCTCACGTTCACAAATTCCGCATCCCGGACGTGAATCCGTATGATGCTTCTACTGATGGCCTTGGGAATTACACGGTCACCCTCACACGTGGTGCCATCTTTGAGAACACGGGTCTTCTTCCAGCAGTGCCGGATGCGGAAATCTCTTCCTCGAGTACGGTGAATCTTGGTCTATCAACTGCAATGAACTTAGGGACTTCAGCGTCGGGTACCGGTGAAAGTCAAATTCTCATGGAGTTTGATCTGAGTTCACTTCCATGGCCAGCTGCAATTACACCCACATCCATGTTGCTCAATTTGTACCGAACAGGTGTGACAGGAACTTCAGCCACGACCGTGTCTGCACACGCTTGCTCTCCGTTTGTAGAATCAAGCGTGAATTGGAACACCAATGTCCCATGCCAGTCCAGCGAAATTACTCGCTCGACACTCACTTTGAGCCCTGCGACAGGTTGGGCTTCTTGGGATTTAACGAGTCTGGCTCAAAGCAATATTGCCAACGGTAATTTGACCATGACCATTCTACTGAAGACGGTCGGTTCACCATCGACAAGCCACGCATTCTATTCTTCGGATGGAAGCGCTACAGAGTATAGACCTCAGCTTGTCATCGACTATGTCGATAACGTCAACGGTATATTGCCGCCAGCCCAGCCTACACTCACATCCCCTCAAGACGGTTCAGTGCTTTACAATGTGTCTGGCGATGTACTCCAATCGGATGACCGGCCAGTTCTCGTTTGGTCGCCAGTTTCTGGCGCTACGGGGTACACCCTCACCATCGCCAACGAAACTGGAGTTGTCAAATACAATTCGTGGGAATCTTCGGCCATTACATCAACGACGTTTAGATTTGCGAATTCACTTACAAACGGTGAAGTGTTTACTTGGTGGGTGCAAGGGGTCAATCAATCGATTCCTGGCCCATCGTCACCACGATGGACCTTTGCGATTGGTTCACCGAACCATGTGGATAACGGCGACTTAACCTACACCTACACGTTCCAGACCGGGAATGAAGTGTCCCAGTTTGGACACACCAACATTCGAGAGACTCACCTTAGTGAGGCATATCCATCGACGAACTTTGGTGGTAATGATGTTTTGGAACTCGGTACCAACTTTGGTTCGAACTCAGGACTTCAATCCCACCTTACCTTTGCATTGGACAATGGACAAGTTCCACTCGCTATGTATTCAAACGTTCACTCAGCAAGTGCAGGGTTCTACCTCGATTCTTGGACAGCAACGGGTGGCGCATCGGAAATGACATTCAGTGTGCACCGAATCCTCAACCCTCTATGGGCCCAATCCTCATCGACTTGGAATGAATCCTCCAGTGCCTCTTCGGGTGCCTGGGGTGCGCCTGGTATGCAAGCAGGAGTCGACTATGAAGCAACGCCGATCACCAGTTTTGTCGATTCCAACATGAACGAAGACCGATGGATTTGGTTTGATATCGGTGTCAATGGGATGCTTATCGATAACGACAATGCATGGATTATAATCGGTACCCCGAATCAAGGCACGCTTCTGGCGAATATTTACTCAAGCGAACATTCTGAAGCAGACTATCGCCCAATGATTTTGCTGAACCATACCGATGTCACTACAATTGATATTTCACCAACTGCGCCAACGACGGATGCGGATAGCACTGTGTCGTTTTCCAGCGTCGTATATGACCATCTCAGTATGGCATCAGGAGCGCCGGTTGTATGGAGCGCTAGCAACGGTTCGATTTCCCAATCGGGAGTCTTCACGCCTTATGCAACAGGCCAACATACCGTATCTGCATGCTTTGGAATCATCTGCAGCAGTGAAACGGTCACGGTCACTCCGGGCTCGCCAGTGGAACTGATTGTAACCCCTGAAACTGCAATTATCTCTGCTGACGACTCCTTACAAATCAGTGCTTATGTTGTCGACCAGTTTGGCAATACAGTATCTGGTCAAACCATCAACTACTCACCGAGCAACGGCAGTATGGATTCTTCGACTGAAGGACTGTTCATGCCGATGGCGAGTGGTACTCAAACGGTCGATGTCACATGGAACGGTGTTATGATGACCCCACAAACCATCACTGTATCCGTTCTTGTTGAGACAGGCATTCCAGCTTACTTTGTCCTCGAAGGTTGCCAAGGTGCAGTACCCGCAGGCATACTTTGTGCCGTCACGCACACGCTTTACGACCAGTTCGGAAACGAGATTATCGATAACAGCGAAGCAGGTGATTTCACTTGGACAACGACCAATGGAAATTACAGTGAATCTACCGATGAGTATTTCCCTGACCATGTGGGCGATTGGTACCTCAACTTGACATCAACATCAGGTGCTTCTGGCTCTTTGATGATTACCGTCGACCATGGCCAGATGGCAAGTCTTGAGTTGGCTGCCTCCTCAACTTCAATCACTGCAGACGAGCAAGTATGGATCAACACCACTCGTATCGACGTCCGAGGAAACCGTTTGCCGGTTCTTCTTGAACTGGATAACTGGGTCACTCCACAGGACAGCCAATTGCTGCCTGGCGCACCTGCGATTTGGTCACCAACCTCACGCGGTGCTAAAATCATTCAAGCAACCTACGAAACCATTACTTCTGAGATCACAGTTACTGTACAAGAAGGAGCAATCGTGTCGCTCATTTTAATCGTTGACAACAATGTTTCGACTTGGCAAAATTTCGATATCACTTCGGATGATATTCTCGATGTGAAGGTCAAGGCATACGACCAGAAAGACAACCGTTGGATTGTATCAGCGAATTGGAGTTTACTTCATCCAGATTGGACATCACAAACAGCGCTTGAACAGTTGTCTGGCGACGAAACATCGTTTGTCCCTTATCTTGCATCGACTGAACATTACACCATTACAGCAGTGTACGATGATGGAACAATGACTCACCAAGTAAGCATCAATGTCACCGTTTCCCACGGTGACTTGAACTCTGTTTCCATAGTTGCAACCGGTAACGATGGATTAGCAAACACCGTTTTCGATATCACTTCGGATGAACACATCGACTTTACCGCTGCTCTTGCTGATTTGGATACAAACCCAATCGATTCGTCAATCCTCGGATGGTATTTGACCAATCTCGATACTGGCGACACGTTGGTAATTACCGATGAACTGCTTGCCAACGGTATGCGTTGGGATGCTTCGGCAGTTGGGAACTGGTCGATCTCCGCTTCAGCAGTGAGTGATTCAGGGTACAACATCAGTGACGCTGTTTCAGTTTCCGTTGTCCATGGCAAGGCCGTTCTCGTTGAGGCCGTTCTCGATGCAACCACTCAAACAGCTGGCCAAGAAATCACGATGGTTGTAACTGGAACGGATTCGGATGGAAACACATTCCCCCAACTTGTTGAATGGTTGGAGAATGATGTCGCTGTGGCCAACATTACAGCAGGTGAAAATGAAGGAACGTATGTTTACTTGGCGACCACAGCCGGTGCGCATTCATTGAAGTACACGACTGGCTCAACTGATGCTACTGTTGTGGTCACCGTTGAAGCACAGCGTATTGTCGACTCTCTTCAGATTGATATCTCATCGACGACGGTTGACCAATTATCAAACTTTACAGTGACTGTAAAGGCTTTTGACATGTATCTCAACCAAATTGAAGTTCCACCAAGTGCGAATATCGATGCGACTGGACGAGCAGAAGTTTTGCAAAAAGGTCCGGGCGTTTGGAATGTGATTACTCTTGATGACGGGCAACAAACTGTGACGATTACCGCTGGAAAAGTAACTGAAGAAAGGAACATCGAAGTCGAAGGAAACATTGGTGGATTCTTCAAGGCCGGTGGGCCATTGTACTACGTCGGAACCGGTCTTCTCGTGATTGTTAGCATTGTTCTTCTCGGCTTACTGGTCTCTGTGCTACGTGGTGGTGACTCAGGTTACGATGATGACGATGACGAGTATGACTACGATGATGAGGATGACTCAAACGTACCAACAGGTCCAACTCCTGGTCCGTCTGGACCGGCTCCAACCTCAGGGCCGACTGGACCGGCTCCAACCTCAGGGCCGACTGGACCGGCACCGGAAACCAAAGAAGTTCCTCCTATCGAGCAAGAAGACACCTCATGGCAAGTTGAGCATCGGGTAGACGATGACGGAACCGAATGGGCTGAAGATGAAAACGGCACATGGTGGTATCGTCAAGAAGGCGATGCTGATTGGGGCGAATGGAAAGAGTGAGAAGCAAATCTTTGATACACATTGACGAGAAAGGTGAATCTATGAAGGATACATATGACTACAGGAGTTTCATTCTAAGTTTCGTATGCGTTCTGCTGTTTTCATTCCATAGTTTCTCGCTCTCACAACCTCAGTTCTCTTGGCTTGACGAAGAGAGCCTCGTTTCTCGGCAAGGTGGGGCACAACCTGTTCGGGTGGAACTGTCAGCCGATTTGACCTCGATTACTGCTGATGAAGTCATCATGTTTACTGCCCAATTGTATGACAATTTGAACAACCAAGTATCAGGCGAAGTAGTTTGGAGTTGCTCGAACGGGTCAATTACAGATGATGGAATATTCTATCCATGGTCTTCTGGTTCGGTATTGATTCAAGCCTCTCACAACGGCTTAGTTGGTTCGATGAACATTACCGTGACACCAGGAGTGGGTCAAAGCCTACGTACCACGAGTCTTACCGCACATGCACTCTTGCCGGTCACACTGACTGCAGACCTTTTGGATGCACGTGGAAACGCACGGACTGCATCGAATGTAGTCTGGACCATTGACGGCACGTATATTGGAACGGGCGAGCCTGTCTGGACTCCTATGGACACCGGGGAATACTCGATTCGGGCCAGACTCTACCAGATGGAGCATGATGATACTCTGGTTGTCTCGGCAGGAGCTCCTCACGAATTTGTGTTTGACCAGGGTATGCAAGTCCGTAGTGGCTCAGCGCTTCAGATGACTCCACGTTTGCTGGATGTCAACGGATTTGAAATGAACATTACAACCGCCGGTAACCGAGTTTGGGAAGTAGAAAATGGCAGTATTCTCCCATCTGGATGGTTTACTGCCACTCAACCGGGTTTATGGGCAGTCAATGTTTCAGCGGGTAATATTACTGGGACTGGAATGATTCGTGTAGTCCCGGCAGATGCAACGATTTCGCAAGTAACGGTGCTCTCAGACAGTGAACAATTCACAGCAGGTGTGGCGTATGAGATCGCTGCAATGCGTACAGATTCTCTCGGCTACACAGGTACAATCAGTCCTCCTTTGGCAAACTTTACTGTTTCGAGTGGCGGACTTTCCAACATCAATGGTGCCGTGTATTGGACGCCTGGTGCAGTTGGTACCCATGAATTACGAGTCGATGATGACGGCGTTCTTTCCACATTGACGGTTGATGTCGTTCATGGCCCTGCAATCGACGCAGAGTTAATTCTTGTATCCTCAAATTTCGCTGCAGGTGGACAAAGTACGGTCGCCTTCATGGCCACTGATGTGGTCGGAAACGAGTGGATGGTCAATGGGACGATGACACTGGTTAACGGCAACAGCTCCCAATTTTCGGTTTTCACGGGCTATGTTGTGGTGACTCCTGAAGAATCTCTTACATGGAGAATTGAGGGTAATTGGTACGATGTCTCGACAGGTACTCGTTACGAGCCCGTCTTCCAGTTGAAATCAACCCCGGGGCAGTTGGCCTTTATCCAACTCAACGGCGAAGGCACCATTCTCCCATCAGATACTCCACTGGCACTCAATCCACTGTTTTTTGATGCTTACTCAAATCCATTAGAGGATATTGGATTGAACTGGACCGTCGATGGCGTTGACTCGACAATCGACATTTTGCTGTCTGATTTGCATTGGATCCCCACTACAGTTGGTGGGCATGAGATACGAGCAAATGCCGACGGAGTCTTCGCCACAGTTCGATTAACGGTTGTGGCTGGCGATGCAAGGAATTTAGTGACCAATTATGAAGACGGTCTCACAGTTCAAGCAGGAGTTGCAACAGAGTTATTCATCCAAACCATAGATGCCCACGGCAACTTAGCACCGTCCACTGCAGTCATGACTTCGCTTGATGGGGAATTTGGTACGCTCACCGCATCTTCTTCTGGTGATGGATATTGGGATTTTGCCGGCCGCACGAAAGGAACATATTCTCTCGAGTTAATGCAAGACAATGCAACACACGTTCTTGATATCACGGTTGAATCAGGAGCACCGGTTCGTATTATTTCGACCATGGATGCCGAGAATATCGCTCAAGGTGATACTGTCCTCCTGCGTGTGCAATCGGTTGATGTATACGGAAACTCCGTCGAAGTCATCCCTGCAAATACGACCATCAGTTGCACTTCAGGCTCTGCCAAACACGTGACCTCAGATACATGGGAGTTGGATATTTCTACATCCGGAAACGATCGTTCATGCAACGTACTCTGGAACGGTCTTCTTTCTCAGAATTATTTTGATGTTGAATCGGTATTGCTTGGAGGTGCTGTTGGTTCAACGAATACGGCAATGGGCCTTGGTATCTTTTTGTTGGCTTTGATTTTGGTAACACTTGTCGTTCTGGTTCGGAAAGCGAACCAAGAAGAGGTTGAATGGACCGAAGATGGCTTTGAAGACGAGGTGTTTGAAGACCACTCGAGCATGGAGGGTGACACTGACGATGACTTTTTGGACAACTCAGATTCAGTCACAATCGACGGTGATGAAACAACTTTATCGCCGCCTCATCTTCAGGACGATGTCCGCGCCACTCTTGCCAAAAAAGCAGCTGAAGTCGGTGTTATGCAAGCCATCTCAGGTACGAAGCAAGGCTCGAGCGGATGGTATGTCGACGTAAGCACTGAGATGCAGTACTGGGATGTTGGCTCCGATGGTACATGGACTCGGGTTGAATGAAATGTCCATTGACCAACCGCTTGGTGCATCAAGCGATTTCTTTGAATTGATATGGCTTCTTCCTGCTCTTATCTGCTGGAAAGGCAGGACCATCTGTTCAGTGGTTTTAACGAACATTGTTGAGCCATTGTCACGTATGGTGTAATGCTCATTCTTCGCTTTCATCGGATTCGAAAGCCAAGAAGAATTCATCGATGTCGATGACTCCGTTTTCGTCCATGTCGGCGTTGTGGAATATGCATCGTGATTCATCGACAGAATACTCAAAACCGAGCGCTTTCAAAGCGCTTTGGAATTCACGCAGGGTGAGGTGATTCTTACCGCCAAGGTCAGCAGCATGGAATGCTGCGAGGCGTCGTTCATGTTCGGCAACAGTCGTAAACTTGAATTGCTCTCGAAACGATTGAACCGGTGTCCTTTGATATATGGCGTGCTTTCTGCCGTAGAGGTAGTAGGTTGCAGCACCTGAAAGAACCGCTGCGCCACCGCCAATGAATGCTTTTGTGCCGATGAAACTGATCAGTACGGCACCAGCAAGGATGCCCCAGATGTGGATATAGGGGTACAATGGGGCTTTGTATTTTGGATTCCAATCGTGCTCCTTACTTGTTCTTCGAAGAATAATCACACATGTGTTGATCATAATGAAAATCATGATTTTGAATCCAGAGGCAAGTTTGACCACGTCCTTCAGTGGAACAAACAGAATCGCTAATCCCATAGCGACCCCGGTTACTAAAATCGGCCAATGCGGTGTTTCAAAGCGAACATTGACTTCTTCGAGAGCTTGGGGTAGCAGGTTGTCGCGTGACATAGCAAACAAAAATCGAGACGAAGCCAAGATTCCTGCTAAGGCCATGGAAATCATTGTGAGAACGGACAAAATCGCTGCGAATATTCCGAACTTTGTTCCGGCTACTTTCTCAGCGAAAACAAAAATCGGGTTTTCTATAACGACTCCATCTTGAAGCCACCATTCACCAGGAATCGCAGCCGTCATGAGGTAGGCAATAGCAGAATAGAGGACAGTTGCAATCAGCAGGGAGAGCATGATTCCGGCAGGGAGGTTACGTTCAGGATTCTTTACTTCACCGCCAATGGCAGCGACCTTTGTTACACCTGCATAGGCTACAAACACGAATGCTGCAGCTTCTGCAAGCGACCACACGCTAGCATCAAAGGCCTCAGTGAAAGGTCTCTTCGCATCAAAGTCATCGACAAAGAGTGCAGCAATACAGATGAATACCAACAAGGCGACCGTCGCGAATACAATCGGCGTTTGAATAGCTTTCACCTTTGAAACACCGAAGATGTTGACCATCGTGATGAGTACTAAGGCGCTCATGGAAAGTACCATGATGCTAATCTCCACGTCAAAATACGTCGTAACAACGATGAGATAAGCCGAAAAGCCAATCAAAGCAAAAGCGGATTTGAGTAAAAAAGAGGCCCACAGCCCGAGGCCGCTGATCGTTCCAATAAGCGGGCCGTAGGTTCGTTCCAAGTACACATAAGACCCTCCACTGGAAGGCATGCCAGAAGACAATTCCGATTTTGAGAGTGCGCCGGGAAGGACGACAGAAGCTGCCAGAAGATAGGCCAGCCATATTCCCGGGCCCATGATTTCAGCAGCAAATGTTGGCGTCACAAAAATGCCAGGTAACATAGCTGAGAGCGAAATGATGACTACACCAGCAAGTCCAGTGGTTCTTTTCAACGTGTTTTTCAGATCGGTGCCCGCAGAAACGAGCACGCTTTTAGGTGAAGAACTTGCCATGTCAAATCCCCGATTTCCGACCATTAGAGGCCTAGTATTCGACTACAAGCAACGATACTCCTTATTTTCTTGTATCGGATGATGTGTAAGTGCGTCGGAATACGGTAATTATTCAAGAACCGGGGCCTTAGCGATGACCTTCATTTCCACCGCAATTGGTGTAGGCAAGGCGCGAATCGCTAATGTTGTGCGAGTTGGTCCAACCTTACCCAGCGTTTTAGCCCAAACTTCGTTGTATCCTTTGAAATCTCGATCCATGTCGACAAGGAATGAAGTAACATCCAATACATCGTTAATCGAACCACCTGCTTCTTCAAGGATGCGTGTGATGTTTTCGACCACAGCATGTGTTTGTGCTTTGATGTCGTAATTGAGCGTCTTCCCATCAGCGTCATGTATTGGACCGCCAGGAATCGAATTGGTCCCAGGTTGGCGCGGTCCAACACCAGAGAGGTACAACAAATCCCCAACTCGGCGTGCGTGCGGATAGGCACCAACGGGTTTTGGAGCTGCATTGCTGTTGACAGAATCATCACTTTCAGTAGGCTCCCAAAGGGCGGGTCCATTGGTTTGTGTGGGTGCAGTTGAGGGCGATTGATTCACGGTTCCTTCTTCATCGTTTTGCGCATCCAAAACATTTCGTTCCCCTAAGAAGTACTCGACATCGTCTTCATCATACTCCTTGTCGCCAGCGCCCGATGCTGTAGGGTCGAGGTGTACAACTGCACCACCAGCACCATGCAATGCTTCGTAGGCTAGGACCTCACCCGTCAGATTGTTTCTGTTTTGGTTCATTCCAGAGAGCCACCACATTGGTTTGAATGCAACGACTTTGTTGACACGTATTTGCTGATGTATGGTTCGTGAAAGTTGACCGACATCTTCGAGTCGACCTTCGCCTAAGAATTCCAAAATTTTACGGTTCCATTCATCGTCTTTCAACGAGTGAATTTGATCGTCCAGTGGATCAATTGGCTTCGTGAACATTCTGTTTGAAAGTGACATTGCAGTAATGGCAACCGCTTTTCGTCCAGTTGATTTGACAACATCCATACACGCTTTAGCAAGAACAGTTGTTTCCGCACGGTTTGCATACACATTCGAGGAAACGATGACTGCTGGTATGGCGTTGTCAGGGTTGAGTAATTTCAGTGCCACCACTGAGCCAACATCGATCGGAAATCCATGATAAGCAACTGTTCGGCTCTTTAAGCCACGCTTCTCGTTGGCTTCGTTCCATGCGTGAGCGAAGTTTTCATCGATGTTGAACGAATAGGGGATGGAACCTAAATCGTGGAAGTCATTGTCCACCATGACCCATTCAGGATTTGGGTCAGCAATGATTTGATGTCCAATGATGCTTGGCCACGTCGTCGAGTAAATGATGAGAAGGTCTGCCCCACTGTCCTTGATTCGTTGCGATGCTTCAGAAAAGGCATCTCGCAAGCGACCCCAACCTTCGTTTTGGTCTGCTGCTAAAACGGTATGTGGATGGACCGGCACGATGTACGAGCCTACCAGTTCTCCGTTGCTCATTCACTCGCCTCCTTGTGGTGGCGTTCCGGCCATTCAACAATGGCGTTTCCAGTTCCGATGATGGTGCCGTATCCGTGCAGGATGCCCGGATAATTGGGGACGTCGAGCGTTGAGAGGAGCCATGACAATCCCCCGCCATCGCTTTCTGCTATCGCCTGTTCAGTAAATTCTGGCATTTCATCAAGGATACGTTGCGATTGACCAGTTCGGAAGTATTCAATCATACGCATATCCCAGAGATGCATGGCATGGCTGGCAATATGTTCCTTACTCATATCTTCAGGAATGGCGGATTCAGTGGTGAAATGTCGATGGGAGAGTGAATTGCTGGCCAAAACAACAACTTTCTTGCCACTTGCAAGGATTGCTTCTCGAGTCACACGGCCGAGTTCAATCATCATCTCCTGCATGACTTCAACCGAGTAGTAATCTCTAGAACGGTTGCTTGAAATGACAACAAGTGGCTTGTCCCACTGAGGATTGAACATATGTCCAGTGGTAATTGTCCCGTAGTCGACTCGAAAGTCAGGGTTTTCCATCATCTTGACAGCGAGCCCAGCATCAGCTGCTCGGTCGTGAATTTGACGAGACAAATCGACATCGATGTTGAGATCATAGTGGTAACGGAACAGGTTTGGGAACACGGGGTCCACCGAGAGGCTCTTGAACGAAGGTAGCCCAAGGAAATGTGTCCCAATGTATGTTTGCCAGTGTGGGGAAAGTAAGACGATAGCATCGTAATCAACATTGGCAAGTGATTCTCGCAAGCGCTCATACCCCCATCGCAATTGTTCCCATCCACCTTCTGCAGTGGGTTCATTTTGCTCCGGATTTTCAGCATACACCAGGTGGGGGGGGTGTGGTGCTAAGCAGCCTGCGACGATTTCGCCCTTCGACATGAGCAAACCCATGCATCGGGGGATTATATCGGCATCGGAGAATGCCTCTTCTCTTCCCATCTTGACCGAACCCTCAAACAAGGCGGAGTTTTGGGTGTAATATGGAGCCGGCAGAGGTGGATGTTGAAGTCCCGGTTCGCACCCCTTTCTTGATGCGAGCGTTTGATTTCAATACCGGCTTACGGCACATTATCGCTCCAGCACTTATCGGCGTGGTCTTGGGTGGTTTCTGGCAATACAGTGTCATGCCGAACATTGGTGAAATCAATTTGCCAAATCCGATTCACGGTGCGTTCTTCATCAGTATTCTTTTGTCTCCACTTCTCTATCGAATTCTCGTTGGAGACGATATGTCTCGGTGGATGGAATACACGTTCGGCCTCACCCTGCTTGGCCTGATTTTCTCGGTCATTTGGCTTTCAGGTTGGGGTGCAGTATTTTGTGGCGGATACGGTGCTTTGTTGGTGTGGGTTTGGATCAGCACTGACTGGGGGCGCTATGACCTTCCTCCGTTCCGTTACGGATTGTGGCACGCTTTTGCTATTGACTTGGGCGCATTCGCAGGCAGCGTTATTGTGTTCGCACAATTTTGATTACGAAGTATAACTTTCCTCGCTGCTTGGGAAATCTCCTGAACGGACGTCTGAGCAATAACTCTTGATTGCGCCATCGATTTCATCGGCGAGGTTGAGGTATCGGCGGAGAAACCGCGGGGAGAAATCCATGGTAATGCCAAGTAAGTCATGAAGCACCAAGACTTGACCATCACAATCAGGTCCTGCTCCGATACCAATTGTAGGAATTGAGATTGCTTCACTCACTTTTTTCGCTAATTCTCGAGGTATTTTTTCAAGCACAATTGCAAAACAGCCAGCCTTTTCGAGTAATTTCGCATCTTCAATGAGTTTTTCTGCTTCTTCATCTTCTTTGGCACGAACGGTGTAGGTCCCAAATTTGTAGATGGATTGTGGTGTGAGTCCAAGGTGCCCCATCACTGGTATCCCGGCGGTAAGAATTCGCTCGATAGAGGGTAAGATCTCAGCACCACCTTCGAGTTTAACGGCATGACCTTCCGACTCCTTCATGATGCGAATTGCGGATTCCAGAGCAATGGCCGAGTTGCCTTGGTACGTTCCGAAGGGCATGTCGACAACAATCAAGGCGCGATCGACTGCTCGTTGCACACACTGAGCGTGGTAAATCATGTGTTCAAGGGTTATTGGAACGGTCGTGACCTGTCCAGCCATGACATTTGATGCGGAGTCTCCGACCAAGATGACATCCACACCGGCTTTATCAACAAGTTTGGCCAGTGAGTAATCGTAAGCGGTCAGCATGGTGATTTTTTCATCGGCACGCTTCATTTCCTGAAGAGTGTGCGTGGTAATCTTACGCGCTTCCTTGTGAACCGACATGGACTTGCCACGGTTAAGTTTGATTTGAACCCTCGCAGGACTTCATTCCTCTTCATCGTGCGCCATAGCAACGTGATGAACCAATTCTTCGATTGCTTCGTCAAGGGTTGGACATGCAAGAATTTGCTGTTTTGCCTCCAAAGTGGATAATACAAGCCCTGCAACTGCATAGATGGAATCCGAATCTTGGTCGATGGTCCGGTTCACTCGCTCAGTGACCCACATTTCCAAGAGGTCGTCTTCGATTCGAAGTACGGCTCCAATTCGTGTGAGGACATGATTCATTATTCCCTTGAGAATGGATTGCTGATCACTGCTGATCTCCGCCTCAATGGCGTGAAAATCAACGCCAGCACTGATGTAGAGTTTGGAATGGTCACTTTCTTTAGGAACCATTTCGAGGAGTTCTTGGACATCCGGTAGTATTCCATCATCTTCAATAATTTCTTCAAACATCGGCGCGCTAAAAGGCGGCAAAGCTGGTGGCGTCACCTCATTGACAGTGAACCTTCTTCGACCAATAATTTGAACAAAATGATTGCTACCTTTGGTTTCGTGATGAAGTATTTCTGCCTCGCAACCGTGCGTTCGTGGCCCATCCCAAGCATTTGTAGGTGTAAATGGGTCGTTCATGACCACACCGAAATTCTTCTCGTCAAGCAAGCAGTCATCGAGCATTTGTCTGTAGCGGGGCTCAAAGATTCTCAGTTCTTGAATCTCTCCGGGCATCAGTACCATTGGGAGTACGAACAGCGGAAGATGAGCCATGATGTTGATTATGGCATTTACCTTTTGAAGATATGTTTACTCGGAGAGTTTCCCAGATTTAACGCAAACATTTGTCATTTCAGAAAAGAACTCCATTGACCATTTGCCACCTTCTCTTCCGACTCCGGAATTTTTTACGCCACCGAAAGGGGTTCGCAAATCTCTGTGCAACCATGTGTTGACCCAAACAATGCCTGTTTCAATCTTGGTCGCCAGGTCACGCCCACGCTCAAGGTCAATCGTCCAAACGGATCCTGCAAGGCCGTATTCCGAGTGATTCGCCATTTCCACGGCTTGCTCCTCGGTATCAAATGTGTGAAGGGTGACCATTGGGCCAAAAATTTCCTCAGTCGCACAACGAGAGGTGTGTGGTAAATCGGCCACAACCGTCGGACGCAAAAACGCCCCAATACCATCTGGTCCCTTGAACCCGGTCATTTCTCGGGTTCCACCCGTCAATACTGTGCCTCCTTCTGCGAGTCCTAATTCAATGTACGACTCTACTTTTTCAAGATGCTCTGGCGAGATCACTGAACCCATGACGGTTTCAGCGAGCGATGGGTTTCCAATCTGAATGGATTCGACTTTTTCTACAAACAGTTTCGTGAAATTGTCAGCAATCGATGCATCAACAAGTATGCGAGAGCCGCACAAACACACTTGGCCAGAATTGCTGAACGCAGCCCGTACAGCGCCGTCCACGGCTTGAGTGAGGTCTGCATCTCGAAGTACGATGGTGGCGTTCTTACCGCCGAGTTCCAGTGATAGTTTCTTGAACATTGGTGCGGCAGTACGGGCGACAATTCGTCCGGTTGCGGTACCTCCTGTGAAGGAGATCCCCTTGATACCAGGTGCTTCAAGAATAGACTGGCCGACTTCGGGCCCAAGGCCATGAACGAGGTTGAACACACCTGGTGGTAACTCCAATTCATGCAATGTTTCAGCCAGAATATTGGCAGTGAGTGGAGTTATTTCGCTTGGCTTAGCCACGATGGTATTTCCCATGAGCAGTGCAGGCGCCACTTTCCAACTCAACAGATACAGGGGTAAATTCCATGGAGTGATGAGGCCAACAGTTCCGACCGGAGAACGATGGACGTAGTTCATCGCATCGGCCATTTCAAAGGTCATTTGGGGTTGTTCGCGGCTGAACTCTGCAAAGAATCGAAAATTGCTGACCGAACGTGAAGCGTCCACTCGCCGTGCAAGAGAGATTGGTTTGCCAGTATCCATTGATTCGGTTTGAGCAATGTGTTCGTGTTTAGCCTCCAAAGCATCCGCAATGCGGTCAAGCCAGTCAGCGCGCTCCATCATTGACAGGGCTCCCCATTCTGATTGAGTGGACTGAGCAGCAACCACTGCCAATTCAACATCAGCCGCCTTCGAGCGTGGAATGGTTGCGATACATTGTGCAGTGGCTGGGTTGAAATCGTCAAGAGTTTCTCCATCGAGGGCGGGCTGAAATACACCGCCGATGTAGTTCTTGATTTCGAGCATGCTCACATCTCCACATCGTACAACCATCGGTCTTGGTCGGGGTCCCACTCGTCCCAAGTCGGTAGTTTCTCAAGTTGCGGCAAATAATGCTCGGGAACAATCCCTGGGACGATGAATGCTTTCTGACGATGCAGTGGATACGGGTTACGCAAATTGATTCCTAAGACTCCGAGTACAGCCCGGGCAACATACCACATCGCCTGTGAATTCCAACCGTGAGCGATTTTAACGACGATTCCGAGTCCTTTTGGGTAATCTGGGTGTTCAATTGCAAGACCGAGTAGACCATCCGCTCCTTCTTTAGCGATGACCTTTCCTTCACCGGCTTTGAGAACAGTTGAGTCAAGGCGGTTGAAACCTCCGACGAGGTCGGGGTGTCGAACCATTGCTTCCCAAATCCAATCCTTATCTTTGTCACGAACTAATCCGGCATATATCTGAGCTAATTCAGCAACCGTATTGGACACCGTTGGGAGCCCGCAGCCATCCTTGGCAATACGGAGAGGTTTCCATTCTTGGCCGAGGTAAGTCCTTAGTTCGACCATGTAGGCGTCAAAGACTTCGTGCGTTGGCAGGGTGTAACCAGCACGGTTCCAACCCTTTTTTCGGCAGCCGAGTAAGATTGCAGCGTGTTCACCCGAGCAGGTATGGAACCATCGTCGGGGTCGACGAACTTGTCGACCAAATTGTATCAGTGGCACATCGAGTGGTGTAAGCATCAACGGCCATTCTTCTTGAGAAAGAAGTGATTGAGCAGCAGCAACGTGTTCTGTATCTCCGTTATGTGAAGCTACGGCTATTGCTTTTTGTTCCCAAGTGGTGTCTGCCAGTTCTTCTGTGAACGCTTTGAGCATAAACGGCTTCATCATTGAACGGCCGTAACACAGTACATTTCCGCCAAACGAGTGGATCACTTCATCGCCGTGAGACCAAGCAATTGCACCATGAATGGTCGTTTCGGATACACCGTTTCTGCGGTAGTCGACCAAAGGCTCCCAAGCGACTTCTCGACCGGTTGGAATTCCTTCGACTTTTTCGCCTAAGGGCGAGTCCGGATAAAGAGAACTTCCCGGTTTCCCCGGCTCAACAGCGGAGGGTGTGTCGTGTTCGATGGTCATTGTATCACGCACCTGCAAGAATTTTTTCGACCCGAGGGGCGACCTGCTGCATGTAGGCAGTCATGTCCCGACATACGCGCTCTGAATCATGGTTGAAGAAATCAAACCAAGCCATGATTCGGTCTTCGGGGTGGAACCGTTCAACGATCTGCTGGGCGATTTCTTCGGCGTTTCCGATGAGGGCATTTTGCGCAGCATTCTCAACTTTCGAGGGGTCGATTGTACCTTCGAGGGCATTCCAGTACGCTCCCAATGCTGCCTTTGCTTCACGGTGAGCGGTTGCGCTTTGTTCCTCAGAAGTCAAACCCTCTTCGGCGTTAAGGAACACGAAAGAAGTTCGAGGCATGTCACTTCGTTTCCAAGCCCCTCCATCAGGATGGTACACTTCGCTCATCCTTGCGTGGGTGGCATCAATGACTTCTGGTTTTGTGATTGATAAATTGAAAACTTTGACCGGTAGGATTGTGTTCAAGAATTCTTGAGCCCTTGGGTCATGTGTTCCTGCAATAAGTCGCAGTAACTCTCTTCGGAACGTGTGAGGTATGATTTTCAAATCTTCAAACACGTATCGCTTCGGGATCTCGATTTCATCGGGAGCATCGTTGGACTGTTCAAAATCCATGGCTGCTTGCTGTACTCTTTCCCAGTCTTCATCACTGCGGAAATTCGAACGAGAGAGAACGGTACGGTAAGTTGATTCGGAATTGACCACATCACCTCGAAGCAATTTCAAAAACACATCACTTGCTTCCATGAATATTTGTCCACGAAGCGCGGGCCATGCCGCTTCTTCTATCGAATTACGAGGTACGATTCCGTAGGGTCTCGCCATGAACTCAAACCTACCAGCAGAGAATCCAATGTGTAATTTACGGTTTTCATCGGGGTTAAGGCCGTGCAACAGCAGCGTGTTTGCGATTCGCTCCGCTTGGGCGATTGGTCCACCGGAGGCTAGAATCGAAACAACTGCACTACCGATTTCGATGTTTCGAGTTTGTCGAAACGATTCCATCGCAAGTTGTGGGAAGTCGGTACACAAGCCGACTTCACCTTTCCAGTGAGGTACGACAGGTTTCGAATTTGACTGCTGAGTTTCTGTCGAGAGATGGGCTTGTGCAATCCACCCCACTCCAAAGCCAAGCGAATCAGCAACCTTGAGTTGTTGGAAGTAGTTTCGGAACATGTCGTGTTCCGAGGGAACATGCCCATTTGCATCAGGGGTCTGACTGATTGAGAAAAAAATGTCGTGGTCCATGGGGGCACCAGTACCGCCAGTCGAATCCCCACCATAACGAGTGTGGCGAAATCGAATGGTTCTCAATCGGCATTCTTTGGGGAATTGGTGTTGTTAAAATCAGCGAGGTCCTCTATTCTTTGACGCACCGCAAGAGGTGTTGGTAATCCTGCGTTAATGAACGTGTGAAGGCAGTCCGAGAGTTGCAGCATTGCCGATTCATAGTCCTCTGCAATCTCAGCAATGTCGGCCAGACCCCACCGTGCCACGAGTTGACCTGAAAGGTCTTCCAGTTCACCAGCCAGTTCAAGAGATTGTTCGTACAAATCCTTTGCTGCGGCAAAGTTTCCGATGGTTGCTTGAGAATGGGCCAAATCCGCCATTGCTTCAATTTGCGCTTCCTCATCTTTCATCTTCATTGCTAACTCGATGCGACGTGTACCGTGAACAATGGCCGTATCATGGTCGTTCATTTTCTTTGCACATGTTTCAAGCAAAGCTAGACCGTATGCGATTCCTGCATCATCATCAATGGATTCTCGCAGCCGAATAGAGCGGTTTGCAAACGCTTGTGCTTCCTCAGATTCATCCTTGCTCAAATGAAGAAGTGCCACATGATGGAAGATGGCAGCAGCCAAAGGAGCTCCGCTTTCAGCCGATTCTGCTCTGACGCCCAGTTCCGCAAAGGTGTCGACATCTGATGCTGAATGTTTGAGGCCTTCAAAATCCGCCCAGCCTTGCTCCAGTTCATCTGCTGCGTTTTTCTTTGCGTGATGCAGAAGGCGTTCTGACAGTTCGATGTCCTCCAGTTCTTTTGCAAGGGGGATGAGCCGTAGGGCCAGTGGAGTATTGATGTCATCCATTGCCCCGCCTGCTGTCAGCATGTCGAGGATTTTACGGGCTTGTTCTGCATTGACTTCGCCGTTCATGACCCGTCGCAGTCACCGCGCGTGAAGAACCTATGTGTTTCCCTTCTTCGAACTTAAACCTTGATAACAGTGTTCAATCAGGGACTACGCATGGGAAAATACGATGGCTATCTGCAGGGTTTGAGCCTTGCAGCCATCCTTGTCCTTGCTCCTATTGCTTTACAATCCATTTTGACCGATGATTCGGAAGTGGTCTATGTCTTGGTGCCTGGTGAAGATGAAACCACCACGGTGTACATCGAAAACAACACGTCCACCAACGATGCTCGGGCGCCAGAACTGAACCGTTCAGAAGTCGCTCGAATCGCATCGTTCAACATCAAAGTGTTCGGTGAAACAAAGATGAGTAAGCCTGCAGTGGTTGATGCACTGGTCGATATTGTCCTCACCTATGACCTGGTTGCCGTTCAAGAAATCAAAGACATTGACCAAACAGTTCCTTACGATTTCCTTGATGCCATTAACGCCAAATCAACAACAACATGGGAAATGCTTCTCAGTCCACGAAGCGGATTGCAGGAGGACGACCAATCCTCACAGGAACAGTATGCGTTTTATTACAATGCTTCGGTATTCCGTTCGATTGGAAACGGGACATTGCACAACGACAGCGTCAACGATGATTTTCAACGTGAACCGTTCATTGGCCAATTCGAAGTTCTTGACTCAAACGGTACTGGGACCGGCTTTGATTTGAGTCTCATCACCGTTCACACGAAGCCAGGTGATGAAACCATCGGAGAAATCAACGCTCTTCACCATGTGGTCAACACCTATTTGGAGAACAATTCCGGGGAGCAAGAAGTTGTTCTTCTTGGAGATTTTAATGCAGCATGCTCCTATGTGTCTTCCAATGAGTTATCCAATTCCCCTCTTGCACATTCAAATTATACTTGGCTCATCGAAAACAATGTCGATACAACCGTTTCTGACAGTTATTGTGCGTACGATCGAATCGTCACCAACGGCGACCTTGATGGGCGCTTAGTTGGGACTTGGGGCGTTGATACTTCGTTCTCAGACAGCGATATATCCGACCATTATCCCATCTGGTTCGACATCAAGCGATGATTAGATTCCACGCAATCGTCCACCGTCTACCGCTAAACTGACACCACGGATTCCGCCTGACGCAGGAAGCGAGAGGAACGTGATTGCAGATGCCGTTTCAAGCGGCTCAATCAGTCGCTCAATAGGAACTTGACTCATCCAACTGTTGTGCACTTCTTCCACACTCTTTCCAGTGCGCTGATTGATCGACGAGGCCAATGAACCTAAACGTTCAGTGTTGGTGAAACCAGGCAGTACGTTGTTGATGGTAATGCACGGTGGCAGTTCCCTCGACAAACTCTTGGCCCATGACGCCATTGCCCCGCGAAGGGTATTGGAGAGCCCAATGTTCGGAATTGGTTCTTTGACCGAGGTTGAGATGATTTGGACAATGCGTCCGTATCCCTCTTGTTCCATACCAGGGGTGATGAGTTGGGTCAGGGTGTGAGCAGCATGCAGATGACGTTTGAACGGTGCTTCAAACTCATCAAGTGTGTTCTCGAGAAGTGGACCTCCGGGAGGCCCGCCTGCGTTGTTGATAAGAATGTGAACGGGTCCTCGTTGTTGAAGCAGTTCACCAATGGTTTCTCGAATCGATTCCGTATCTTCAAGGTCCAATGCAAGGGCTTGATGATGGCCGCTGCCGAGGGATTTCAGCTCTTGACATACTTGTTTCAAAGCCTCTTCGTTTCGAGCACAGACGGTGACATCAGCACCAGCTTTAGCGAGCATTTTGGCAGTTGCAGCACCTATCCCCTTGCTTGCTCCACATACCAATGCATGCTTACCAGTAAGAGCACGGGTTGAGTAGGGGTAGTCGTTACCGAGGAGGTCCATGCACTCGGCAGACGGTACTGTTCAAAGGCTCTTCTGTTGTTCAAAGCCAGTCAAGAATGGCGTCCAATTGGACCAACCAATCATCCGATGCCACATCAATAACGGAATAATGGTCTCCTGGTAACCACAATTTTTGGACATCAGTTCCCTTTGCAGACATCACTCGTGCGTATGTTTCCGACTGTTCTTTAGGCACATCGGTATCTCTCTCGCCGTGTATCAGTAAGACCGGAGCCACAGGTGAATGATCCACTGGGTTCAATTGACTCCAAAGTGAAGGGTTTTCTTCAGGGCTGCACCCAATCCATCTGCGTACAGCATCCCCCTCGTCCGAGAGACGAGCACTGTCAGCACTCACCAAGTCCGTTAGCGGTGCTTGAGCAATGGCCAACCACGGTTTTCGTTCTGCCTTTGATGCGAGTAGGAGCGCGAGTTGACCACCTGCAGAGTGGCCCATGACCATTGAACGTGTGATGTCGATGCCTGGGAGTAGAGCCAATTGCCCCCATGCTCGAAGGACATCCGATAAGGTGTCCATCCAAACGCCTTCATCACCTTCACTCCATCCCTTGAATTCAATGTTCCATGCGGCAACTCCTGCTTCTGCAAGGTCTTGCGCAATTGGTTTCATCAATTCACTGGTCCACTTGGTTTTCCAAAAGCCACCATGGATGAGCATTATGCACGGTATTCCCACATTTTTCTGGTAGGGCGAAGGGTCGTCCGGCATGTACAAATCTGCATATTGCCATTCTTCAGCACCCCATTGCATGCGGTCGACGGCCATATGAGTCTCTCAGCATACATCGTCTATCACCCTTACTCTTCACAAATGAATACAAGATTTGAAGTGCAGAAGCCCGCAGTTAACCGTATGAACAATCCACTTGACATCAAAATAAAAACCATGGACGGCGAAAACACAACGCTGAGAGCACTCGGCAAAGTAGGAACAGAACATTGGGTCGTGGTGAACGTGGCAAGTGCGTGTGGTTTCACACGGCAATACGCAGGCCTCCAGACTCTGTCTCAGCAAGAAGCAGTCACCGTTGTAGGTTTTCCTTGCAATCAATTTGGGGCCCAAGAACCGGGTACACATCATGAGATTTGTGATTTCACAGCTGGAAAATTTGGGGTTGACTTTCCACTTATGGCGAAAATTGATGTGAAGGGAGATGCATCTTCGCCTTTATTTCAAGAACTCTCAACGTCTTCGGATGCTTCTGGATACGCCGGTGACATACGATGGAATTTCGAAAAGTTCGTCATCAACACAGACGGTCAAGTTTCAAGATTCACCAGCCGGGATGAACCTGAAGACTTGCTGTGAGTTTCACTCAAGGTCAAAGGCGCCGGGTTTGAAGACCCAACGGTACTCGTCCTCTCGGTCGTAGTAGGCTTTCACACGAGGGTCGTTGGCAACTTTATCGTGGTACTTCAAAAGTGAAGGGTAGGCTTGGGCCATTGAGGTGTCAATACCGTCAAACTGTCCTGAAAACATCATGAAAATGTTGAGGAAGGCCTTGACGTCTGCAAGCGTCATGTCCTCAGTATCTGCTAACCAACCGGTCGTTGAATCGTTAAACAGTGCTTCCAAGTCTTTCAAGCCAAGGTCCAGCTTTGTTCCTTCAACAAACAGAGCCTGGCGGGCAGCAATTCGCTCATCAAGGTCTTGAATTCTGAACGTAGGGGTGAAATCGGTTCTCCAGCCTTGGATGAGTTCGAGGATTTCGTCGACTTTGCCTCGTACAAAGAGGTCTTCAGGTTCAAGGCCAGCAACTGCAGCAGCATAACGCATCAAAGCATTCGATTCTGCAATCGTACCTTGTGGCGTCTTGAGGACCGGTAAGTAGCCCCATGGGAGTTCTCCGCTTTCTTTGAGAGCCTGATAGCCATCCCAATCGACGGTTGTGTTTTTCCAAGGTAACTCTGAGATTTCTAAACAAAAGCGAGTAGGTTCGGCATATCCAGGAGAGTCGAAGTAAATCAGTTCGTGCATGGGAAGCGCTCAAAGCGGCGGTTCAAGAAGACTTCGCCAAGTGAATCAAGGGCTGACTCTGCGACGGTCACGTGGGAACAAGACCGTTTCTCGAACGTTCTTTGAGCCAGTGAGTTTCATCAAGATTCGCTCCACGCCCAAGCCCCATCCTGCGTGAGGTGGGACGCCGTGACGGAATCCTGCGACATAGAACTCAAACTCTTCTGGGTCGAGTTCCATTGCCTTGAGGTTCTCAATCAAGACATCCATTCGGTGTTCTCTTTGACCACCAGAAGTAAGTTCATCGCGGCCAAAGTTGAGATCAAAACCTCGACTGAGTTGCCGACCAGTGCTGCCATCTTCTCCTTCGACGTGATGGATGTAGAACGGTTTAAGTTCCATTGGCCATCGAGGTAAGAAGTAGAACTGTGGCAAATCTTCAGCCAAAAGGTCCGAGTTTTCGGCGTCGATATCGTCGCCCCATTCTATTTTTCCACCTTTGCGCTGAATGGTGTCAATGGCATCGCAGTAGGAAAGTCTTGGGAACGGCAACTCGGGTACGATGACTTCGATTGGTTCTTCATCTTGAGTCGCCCGATATGCATTGATTGTAGCGATATGCTGTTGCGATTCAGAATCTTCAGCAACCGATTGCCACATGTGGTGAATCATGCGTTCAAGAACGCCCATGACGTCGTCATCGTTGGCCCAAGAGCATTCGATATCAAACGAAATGAATTCATTCAAGTGCCGATAGGTATCGTGCTTTTCGGCACGGAACGCAGGCCCGATTTCAAACACTCTTTCCAGTCCTCCAGACATGCACAGTTGCTTGAACAACTGTGGTGATTGATTGAGGAATGCGGGGGTGTCAAAGTACATCATTGGGAACAAGTCTGTTCCACCTTCAGTTGCAGTCGCCACAATCTTGGGCGTGTGGGTTTCAAAGAACCCTTCGTTGATCAGCGCTTCACGTCCGTACTGGAGAATCTTACCTCGCAAGTGGAACATTGCGTTGACGTGTGAGCGTCGCAGGTCGAGGAATCGGTTGTCGAGCCTTGTATCAAGTGCAACGTGCACGGTGTCGGTCACACCGAGCGGAAGAGGTGCTTCGGCACGTGCAATGACGTTCACTGAGGTGGCAATGACTTCGTAGGCGGGCGGTGGTGTTGGCTCGCCTTCCTTGGTCTTAGGTGGACGCTTTTCCGAGACTGTGCCGGTGAATTGCAAAGTGGATTCACGGGTCATCCGCTGAACCATATCGAGTTCGTCTTCCCCGATGTTGTCTTTCTTGAGGAATATTTGAGTTGTGCCCGTTCCGTCTCGCAGGTCGACAAAGCATATGGCGCCCTTGCCTCTGTTGGCTTCCATGAATCCTGATACGGTGACTTCTTGGTCAATGAGTTCAGCGCCTTTGCTTTGAATTTCACCAAGTGTGTGTGTTCGGTATGCCGTCGGGACCCAAGTGCTCATATGACACGGGGTATGGGTAGAGGACATCAACCATTCGTTCCTCTTCTCTTGTCTGACAGCGCTTGAGTGCGTATAATACCCCAATATATGTCTTCTAAGAATATTCGAGGGTCTGTTTAAGCGGTTTATTCATATATGCCGGGCAAAGCGCCACTGCCATGACTGGAGACCTCTTTTCGTCCGAATCCGTAACTCGCGGCCATCCTGACAAGCTATGCGACACCATTTCAGACGCCATTGTCGATGCTTGCTTGGCAGTCGATAGCCACGCACGTGTTGCAGTTGAAACATGTGTGAAAGGCAAGGAAGATATGGGATTGATTGTGCTGGCAGGTGAAGTCTCACTGAGCGGCGCAGCCCCTGATTATGAGGCAGTGGCTCGAGAGGCAGCAGCTCAAGTTGGTTATACATCGCATGCAATCGGCATGGATGCGACAACATCACAGTACACCGAAGTCCAAGTTCACATCACAACCCAGTCGTCCTACATCGCTCAAGGTGTCAACCAAGATATGCTCTCACAAGGCGCGGGCGACCAAGGTTTGATGTTTGGATATGCGTGTACTGAAACCGAAGATTTCGAAGATTTGAAGGGTCGATATTTCCCATTGGCAGCAGCACTATCACAAAGGCTCACTCGCCGACTTACTGCTGTTCGTGAACAAGGAATCCTTCCATGGTCGAGACCGGACGGAAAATCCCAAGTGACCGTTGAATACGACGACGATGGTAACATCTCTCGTGTCCACACCGTGATTATCGCCATTCAGCACGATGACAAGTTGAAAGACCAATTTGATGGCTCTGAAGAGAAAGAATTGGCCTATGTGCGCGAGCAAGTACTCGAACACGTCGTCAAGAATGTGATTCCCGCCAATCTTTTGGATGAGGATTGTACTTTGGTGGTCAACGGCACAGGCCGATTTGCAGACCCTGGAGGTCCATATGCTGATGCAGGTTTGACAGGACGCAAAATCATCGTGGACACGTACGGCGGTATGGGCCGTCACGGTGGTGGCGCTTTCTCAGGAAAAGACCCGTCCAAAGTTGATCGTTCTGCAGCTTATGCATCACGTTGGGCTGCCAAGCACATCGTCGCTTCAGGACTCGCATCTCGCTGCGAAATTCAATTGGCTTATGTCATAGGAATTGCAGAACCTGTCAGCGTTCGAGTCGAAACCTTCGGCACATCCCGCATTCCAGAACGTGAAATCGCCGAGCGTGTCAAATCCACATTCGACTTCCGCCCGGGAGCAATTGCACGAGATCTCAAACTCCTCAACCCAATCTATTCAGTAACTGCCTCCGGCGGTCACTTCGGACGAAACCCAGGCACCGATGGAAGTTTCCCTTGGGAGCAAATTGAACAAGACCGAATCGACTCGCTCATCAACTAAAAAAGCCAGTATTGAACGGCCCGAAAGGCCGATTCACTCAAGTGGTATGCATGGCTGGCTTGACTTGGTCTTATGTCGAATCGTCCCTTTCGTGCCGTCGCCTTTGTCCTTGTGCTGCTGTTCGCTAGCATGTCTCCGCTCGCTTTGCAAGCCCGTGCTCACCAAAGCATCCTGTTGTCAACAGATACCTCCCATGTTGTACTCATGGGCGGTGAATCAGGGAACGTAACTTTGAACATTGAAAATAATGCGACCGCTATTGAATCATTCAATGTCACCGTTGACACCACCGGACTCTCCAGCGTTTGGCAAATCACCCCAAGCGAAGATACTGTTGACAATGTTTTCCCGACTTGGAGTAAAAATACAACCATTGTCGTTCGACTCAGCGAGGGCTCTTTACCCAGCGACAGTGGCTCTTTTGACATTCACGTGACCGAACCGGATCAAAATTTCACCAGTACGATAACGGTCTATGTCTCCGTTGCACCTTCGTTCAATCCGTCGCTTGACCTCTCGTTGATGGGAGGGCCATTGACTTCGATGGAAGCAGGCACAAACAACACCTTCTCAATCGGCGTTGAAAACCTTGGTTCAGTCCAAGACACACTGCTCCTCGATGTAGAATTTGAACCCGACTTGGCTGCTTGGTGGGCGAATTACACCAATGGCTCAAGTGGAAACGGGACCGGAAACGGAACAGGTGGTAACGGAACCGGAAACGGGACAGGTGGTAACGGAACCGGAAACGGGACAGGTGGCAACGGAACCGGTAACGGGACTGGTGGTAACGGAACCGGAAACGGAACCGGCAACGGGACAGGTGGTACCAACACGACCACCATCTCGAACCTCTTGATGTACGGGAACAGTTACACTTCATTCAACAATCTTGCGAGTTTGATGGAGTCGCTCGGGGTTGTCAACGCAGATTCAATTGCACCTGGTGGGAAGACGCTTTCAGGGCATTGGGACGATATCAATACCTCCATGCACGTGTCAAACACCACCCTCCGCAACCCCAATATCGATTGGGATTATGTCGTTCTGCAAGACCAAAGCCAAGTCCCGTCCTTGCCGACAAACGACTCGGATTGGCAGGCCAGCAAGGATGGTGCAGTCAACATCAGCACTGAAATTGAGGCAGAGGGTTCAGAAACCGTTCTGTTCATGACTTGGGGCCGGCGAAGCGGAGAAACAGGGCCCCAATGGCACCAATATAACATCAATCAAAACTTCACCATTATGCAGCAGCGTTTAGAATCGGGATACATCAATTATCACGACAACATGACTGCTGCAGGCAATACAGTTTGGATGGCTCCAGTTGGTCTTGCCTTTGCTCACATTCATGACCATGTCATGGCATCGGGAATAAATCCAACAACTTCAGGAAATACATTCTACGACCTCTATTCTTCAGACGGAAGCCACCCATCCCTTTCAGGAAGTTACCTTGCAGCGTGTGTGCTCTATGCTACAATGACCGGGGAATCTCCAGTTGGCTCAAACGACACAGTCCCTCTAACTGCAGCACTCAAACTTGAACTTCAACAAGCAGCAGCAGCAACAGTATTCAACGAAACTTCACACCTCGCTTACCCTTGGCAATCCTCGCCATCCTCGTCGAGCATGATGATGTCCTCTCCTCGTGGACTTGGTGGCGGCATTCCGAGCGGTTGGAATGTACAATGGTCGAACGATGAGTATTCGAACATGGCTGCAGGCAGTTCTCAAACGGCAAGCCTCCATATTTCAGTTCCAAGTAACGCTGCACCGGATTACTATGGATTCCGATTGTACAGCGCCTCCACTGGCGGTAATGTCTCCACTTCCACTTTACTCGTGGTCCATGTTAACGAAGAACATCAACTCAGTGTGGCCTTCCTTGACCAAAACGAACACTTTGTACCTGGGCTCTCTGTTGATTCATCGGTGCAAGTCACCAACACTGGAAACGCTTTGATCGACTACGATTGGACAATGTCGGTGGAAGATGGGCCGTGTGAAATCATGCTCTCTACAGCCACATCATCTCTTGCTCCGGGTGACGTTACGGATGTCGAATTCCAATTGACCGTTCATGAAGAGGCCACAAAATCGGAGGATTGCGATTTGAAATTCGATGGAATTGGTTCATCAAGTTCTGAACTGCATTCTGCTGAACCGTTCTTGTTCACTGTGGATGTTGACGAGTTGGTTGACTTCGAATTACTTGGTCCTTCCAACGACTTGGAGGTCACTCCAGGGACGCCGCTTGAGTACGAGATGCGAATCCTCAACAACGGTAGCGAGGCGGTGACATTCTACCTCGATGTTCTCTCAACTGCTGGTTTGTCGACGACTTTTACTGCAGGTTCGAGTGTTACTGTTGCTTCGGGAGAGTCAGGTATCTGGAGTATGTCGACAGATGCTGACCCGGGTCAATCCGGTCCACTCATGCAGATGTTCTCGGTGAGTTATTCGGATTCCTCCTCAACTGCGACCGTCGAAATTGAAGTCTTGGGCGTGAGTGATGCGACCATCACAGGCCCATTAGACGGAAGGATTCAAATCCGACCTGGTGAATCGATATCGACGAATTTCACACTTGAAAACACAGGGACTTCCAACTTAACCATGACCGCAGCTTTGTTCGGATTACCTGCGGAGGTTGAGGCTGTTTTGAGCCATGAATCGGTAGCCTTGGCCGTCGGTGAGACCATCGGAATTCAGCTTACACTCGCAGTGTCTACTTCGGCTTCAGCCAGCACCCATGAACTCACTTTTGCCTACTTCAATTCCGAAGTCTCGACGGAACTCACGCTCTCTCTCCAGATTCAAGAGCGCATTGCAGTATTGCTTGGTTCCACCGGTACTCGCGTGGTCGCTGGACCAAGTACGGATGCAGTCTATACTTTTGATGCAACGAATTTGGGAACTGCAACGGACACGCTCTATGTGAGTTTGATTGACAACGGTGCAACGGACTGGTTTGAGTTTGAGCTCTCGGCCACATCGTTGCTGCTCGAATCAGGCGAATCAATTTCAGTCACCCTCAATGTTCGTGAGATTTCTTCCGGCGCCCCGAACAGCGGCGTTGACGTTACAGTTCAACTCCGCTCATCCAGTGACGATTCGGTTGTTACTGAACTCAATCTTACTGTGGAAGCCCTCGTTGCAGGCGCAGAAATCATTGTTCTAGCCGATGATGATTCCGCTCCACCTTCAGGTGTCATTCACGGAACTGTGGTCGTCACAAACAGCGGTTCTGGTGCCGACCAGTTGCTTCTGAGTACAGTTGGAATCGACTGTGGTGTTTCGACCGTTCTTTCACTGGGTGCCGGCGAATCCTCCTCCGCCTTACCGTGGTCGTGTTCCTTGGCCGACGATGCCGAGGCTGGCCTGAAGGAACTCCGATTCCGAGTCACCAGTTCCTCACGAACTTCGTTCTCTGACAGCAGTGTGGAAATATACACCGTGGAGCCCGTCTGGGGTGATTCTGGTGTGCTGGAACTCACGTTCGCTGAAAACGCTCTTTCGATACCCTCTTCTGGCGGTTCTTCAATGATTCTTACGGTGACGAACCTCGCCAATGCACAGGTGACTGGAACGCTCTCACTGGATGGAATTGGTGATGGGCTCATGTTGAGTGAATGGACACGACTTTCTGATAACTCGACAACGAACCAAATCACCCTTTCACCGGGCTCTTCAATGCAGTATTCACTCCGTTTGACATCACTTGTTGCCACCAATGAAGATGCAACGTTGCGTGCACGGGCTACGTACCAGGTTGAGGATTCGACTTCATCAGATATGTCCGAAGATATTTCCATTTCCATTATCGGTCCTGAATTGCCTCCAAACGGCGTCCAATTACCGTTTGATGTTGCGCTTAGCCAATCCGATTCGCTGAACGCTATGTTTGGTGGATGGGGTTTGTCACTGCTCATACTGGCGGTGCTCTATCTTCGTCGAGGAAAGAAGGAATCTCTCCTTGCCACTGAAGAAGCATCGGTCGTCGAGGAGGACGAAGAAATCGAGGAAGAACCGGTTGCTCTTGGTTACAATGAATGCCGATTAGAAGGTGACAAGGTCTCCTGCCCCTCATGCGATGCTCGCCTCGGTGTTCCCCGCAGCAGTGAGCCTCCGTTCCGATTTACGTGCCCGAAGTGTTCGACGCTGATTCGTGTGGTTGAATGATCACTCGCGTCGATAAGCAAGAAGCAAAAAGGCAGTGTGGCCAAACGGCCCATTCACTGGTCGAACGCCACCTTTGGAGGCCTTACCCCATTGACGCTGTATGAGTTCACCTGCCCATTCGACTTCAAGACCCTGTTCTTCACAGGCAATCCATGCGTTTTCGAGTTGACTCGTGACTGGGCAGTAGCACACCATTCTTCCGCCAATGTTGAGTAACGAAGCTACGGATTGAATGGCTGATGGATGTTCGGGAAGGTCAAGAGTTATGGCATCGAAAGAAGGTCTTACGCTCGATATTTGCTCACGCACGTCCTCGATGGCTCCTTCGATGTGGTGATGGGATGGGAACTCAGGCCAACTTTCTTTACATCTGCGCAAGTTTTCAAGCGCTATGTCTGCGTGTTCACTGCGAGGCTCAACGGTGACATGAACCCCGCTGTCACCGAGAATACGGGCGATGTACATCGAGAGACCTCCACTGCCAATGCCTGCTTCAAGCACGCTGTCGCCAGGCCCAATGCCCATTCGAGAAGTCATAAATCCGGCATCTTTGGCTGAGATTGTCTGCGCCCTTCGTAGCATGCCTTTGGTCATTTCTGGAAGTCGAAGGGGTACACGAGTCAGAACCTTCTGCCCAACAAGAACTTCCTCTCCGATTTCAATGTTTGAAAAGAGTTCATTGGTGTCGATGACTCCAAGACCTTTGATTTTGCGAACACCATCCATCATTTCCACAATGTGGACTTTATTTTCTTCCTCCACAAATGCCGACCATTTTGTTGGGTTCATGTCCTTGGCAATCCCCCTTTGCCCTAAATCTTGTTGTCCGGGGAAATCTATATCTGTGGTGAGTTCATAACATCGTTTTCTCACTGGAAAGGGAGGGTTTCATATACTGTCTTGGCTGTGGTGAGTGCATGAAGATGCTCGCTCGCCTCTTGGCTCTCACAATTACAGCACTGTTCATTGGTAGTACGATGACTCACTTTGTTGGTCCACTCCAATTCGAAAATGACGATAATTCGCTGGATGACGAGCGTGTAATCTCTCGGGCAGCGACCTCTCCAGGGCACTCTGTCTTTGCTGAATACTACGGTGCAGATTGGTGTCCGCCTTGTCAAAACGGAGGCTCCCCCTCTCATCACGCTCTCAAGAGTAATTTCCCTGACGATTATGTCTACATCTCTTACTTCGAGTCGAACGGTCAAGGAGTCAGCGATCCATTGAACCGAATTAGCCATGTTCGAGATGGTACCGGTTCGATTCCTGCGGCGTCGTTTGGTGATGCACGGGCAGGTAGTTCATACCACAAGCTTGGTGCTGCCACCGGAACCACTGCATACGACACTGAGTTCTCTAACGGTGGAGACATGAAGTCAGTGAATGATTTCAAACTCTCTGTCAGCCAATCCCAAACTGGTTCGAACATGGACATCACTTACACTCTCGAATACCTCGGTAGTTCGTCGAGTAAGTTGGTGTATCTTCTTGCAGTTGTGGCAGAGGAAACCAGCCCAGATACCTACAACGACGGCCAAACTCATCCTCACAATGTCATCCGTTCTTGGTTGCTCAATTCAAACAACAACGGCTTTGAATCATTTACACTCACTCCAAATAATCCAGTCACCAAGACATGGACAATGCCTGTGAATACAGTTCGGGCTAACGGAGCTACTGCAGCGGCTGACAACTTCATCTCCATTGGCGCAGTTATGGGCGGTCCACACACGACTTGGAACGACGTGTATGTTGCTGCAGATTCGAACATGGGTCCAAAATTGGATATTTCTGTGTCCAACTTTGCCGTACAATCGACAGAATCTACAAACTCTGGGTTCGTCATTGGCGACTCGATGACAATCGATGCGACAGTAAGGAACATCGGCGACTTGGATTACACAGACGGTGGCTCGCTCGTGTTCTATTACAAGAACGGCGCATCAGAAGTCACACTGTCTTCATACTCGCTGAACAACCTCAATATTCAAGGGACTCAAACAGAGCAATACACCTTCGATTCTTCATCCCTCCCATCGGGTTGGAAAACCACATTTGGCGCGAAACTCACAGGGATTATCGGCGATGTAAGCGGAATGAACAATGTTGCTCTTCAACAATACGACCAAGACCGCCCTCCAATCTCGAAGAACCCTCAAATCCAAGGTGATCAACTGATTGAGCGTGGAAACCACGCCATGGTTCTGGCAAAGGCCGATGCCGACGATACCGTCGATACGTCTGCGACCATGTCGTTTAACGTCGAAATCTCTCCAGCTGGTCTCAACCAATGGACCAGTTCAGTTATTTCTGGTGGGCAGAATGTGGTCTATTCAGGAACAAATAACGAAGGCAGAGAGTACGTCGTCACGCCCTCAGCGGCTATGGCTGCAGGATGGTATGATGTCCGTGCACAAGCAGTCGATTCTCGCGGCCAGGTTGGCGACTGGAAGGTCATTGACGGCCAATCTGGGTTCGAATTGAAGAACGGTGCACCAACCGTCATTCCCGACCCGATTCCTCCCGTGATGTGCGACACACCCACAATGGTCTCCATGGATGGGCATATTGTCGACCCTGAAACTCAACTGAAAGATCTCATCGTCACTTCCAATGACCCTGCATTCATCGCTTGGCACCCTCTAAGCGAGGAAATGGAAGTTAATTTCGCATGGTCTGAAGTCAACGGTTGTCCGCTCGGGCAACAGGGACTTGAAATCTCCATCGATGATGGTGGAGATTACTCCCAAACAGGAGAACTTCCGTATGGAACCATGTTGTTTAACGTCATTGAAAACGGACAACCTCGATGGAACGGATTGCCTACTCAATCCATAGACGAGGGCAGCAGTGGAATTCTTGCTCTTCTACCGTACTTGTTTGATACTGACGACTTTGGAACCCCTACATCGGTCGAAGACCTCTCCATTCAACTCATAAGCAACTCAAACGAAGAAGCAATTCTTGCCACCCTTGATGGAAACACCATCGGCTTCCAAACTGTTGACGACGATTCGAACGGACAAGCCGTTCTTACTCTGCGTGCAAGCGATGGAGTAAAGGCGTCCGACGCAACCCTCACCATCAACATCCAGCCAGTGAATGATGCTCCACGTCTTATTCCTGTCGACGATATCTCCACTCTAACGTTGAAGCGAAATGCACAATTGGTCATTGACCTTACCAGCCGTGTTGTCGATGTCGACAACCCTGCAGAGGAGGCATTCATCTCCGTATCCTCTTCAGAAGCAGGTGCAGCGCGTTACAGTTTTATTGACGGCAGCCTTACTTTAGAATTTGAACAAACTGGGATGCAAACGGTGACCATCTTGTTGCAAGACAAATTTGACTCACAATCGTACACACTCAACGTAGAAGTCTTTGACGCATATCCATTCTTGGCCTCGAAAGATGATTCAGATACCGGCTACATGGTCGTAGCGCTCGAAGACACATACATTGGTCAGACACCGACTGCAATTATGCTTCTGACCGATAATGCACCTACGTTTACCTTTATCTCGGTAAATTGGAACATCTGTAACAAACTCACCGGAACATGCGATGGTTTGATGCAATACAATCTTGACACATCCAAATCGAACGTCGGTTGGAGCAATGAACTGCTGGTGCCTTCCATCTTGGTTCCAGGAGAATTAGCCCGAGAAGATGGTTCACAGTACAAGGACTATTACCAACTCGCGATTACTGCAGTTGACAGTAACGGTGATGATTACAAGATGATGTCGGACTTGATTTGGGATATCACTGAATCTATGCCTACCATCGAAGAGATGGACGAGGAAATGTTCTCCGGCTACCTTGAAGGTCTTGTCGTAGACAAGGCAGACATCACTGCCCAAATTGAGGCACTTGCTGAAGAAGAGGACCCATCTGCACTGGAACTGAAACTTTCCGAGATTAATACTGAACTTGGGCTGGCTTGTGAAGATCCACGTGCACCTCTTGCTTCATGTGAAGACGATTCAGTGGCAGGGTCAAGCGTCGACGCTGTTAAAGAAGAATTGAACCTTCAGATGATTGCTCTTATCGGTGGAATCATTCTCGCAGGCTTGCTTATCGGGTTGATGTTCACACGCCGAGGTCGAGATACAATGCCAAAGGATGTTTGGAACGACACGGCATGGAATCCAAACATGGTTCCCGCACACGACACTGTGGCGAATTCCATGTACGGTGGTGCTCAAGCCATCTTCCAACAACCGGTCGCCGTTGCTCCAGCTCCAGCCCCACAAGTCATACCTGGCCCGCCATTGCCGCCAGGTGGCTTACCAGCCGGTTGGAGTCCAGAACAATGGGCATATTACGGCCAACAATACCTCGATGGAACGCTATGAACTTAACACAAGTTCATACATGGTTGATTGTAAACCCATAAAGGGGAGCGACGCGGAGGGTACATTATGACCGACAAGGATACGACTTCAATTTGGTCTTCGGACGTCGAGGATTCAATCGACATGGTTGATGAAAATCCTGTTATCGAAGAGGTCACTGTGTGGGCCCCAGAGCCTGGTCCCGATTCAGATGATGTCCTCGGCTCCAGTATTGACGAGTGGATTGCGTCCGTTGAATTCTCATCAACCGAAGATGTGCCAATTCCAGACCGTCTTGTCGACCAAGTTATTGGGCAAGAAGCCGGCTCTGTCGTGATCAAGAAGGCTGCTGAACAACGCCGTCACATGCTCATGATTGGAGACCCAGGTACTGGGAAGTCGATGTTGGCCCGTTCGATGACTGACCTGCTTCCCAAAGACGCCCTCGAAGATGTACTGGTGTACCCAAATGAGGACGACGAAAACGAACCAAGAGTTCGTTCAGTTCCTGCTGGCCGTGGAGATCGGATTGTCAAGTTGCAAAAAGAATCCACACGCACACAGCGTGAACGCTCTCAAAAGATGCTGCTCATCGCTTTTGCCGCTGTTGGGTTCCTCCTCGTCATTGCGACGATTCAAAGCGGCGATATTCTCACATTGTTGTTCGGTGGATTTTTACTGATGTTTGGTTACATGTTCATACGTGGACGACTCGGCTCAGGCGACGACAGTCGAGTTCCAAAGGTCTTGGTGAAGCACGACAGCAAGGCTATGCCACCGTTTGTGGATGCGACTGCTACACTTTCCGGCTCTTTGCTTGGAGATGTCCGACACGACCCTTTCCAATCCGGTGGTATGGAGACGCCTGCCCATGATCGAGTCGAGCCGGGCGCCATTCATCGTGCACACAAAGGAGTTCTCTACATCGACGAAGTGAACCTCTTGCGTCTTGAAGAGCAACAGGCTCTTCTTACCGCAATGCAAGAGCGTGCTTTCCCAATTTCGGGTCGCTCGGAGCGTTCATCTGGTGCCTTGACGAAAACAGAACCTGTGCCTTGTGACTTCATTCTCATTGCTGCAGGTAATCTCGATGCAATCCAAGGTATGCACCCTGCTCTGCGGAGCCGTATTCGTGGGTATGGATACGAAGTGTATGTGAACTCCGAAATGCCGGACACAGCACGAAACCGCCGTAGACTCATCCGTTTTATCGCTCAAGAAGTTATTCGGGACATGGGCACCTCCCGTGAGATTCCTCACTTTGAGAAATCGGCAGTTGCGATCATCCTCCGAGAGGCTCAACGCCGCGCAGGCCGCAGAGGTAAACTCTCTTTGCGACTCCGTGAATTGGGTGGACTGGTTCGAATCGCAGGTGACCTTGCTATGGAAGAAGGTGCTCCTCTGACAACAGCGGCCCACGTACTGGGTGCTCGCAACATCGCAAAGCCACTTGAACAACAAGTCGCTGATCGAATGATTGAACGCCGTCTCGATTATGCAATGATTGTGAACTCTGGTGAACGAATTGGCCGAGTCAACGGTCTTGCAGTGCTTGGTGCTAACTCTGGTCTTTCTGATTTTAGCGGCATCATGCTACCAGTCGAAGCACTGGTGACTCCATCGCTTGGTGGGGGTGGCAAGATACACGCAACCGGTGGACTCTCGGACCTTGCGAAAGAGAGCGTTACCAATGTCAGTGCGGTCATCAAGAAGTTGACTGGAAAAGACATCTCTGATTATGACATCCACATTCAGTTCGTTGACACTCACGGTGTCGACGGAGATTCCGCTTCGATTACCATTGCAACTGCAATTATATCTGCCCTGGAAAACATACCCATTCGACAGGATTTGGCCATGACCGGTTCTCTGTCGGTCCGTGGTGAAGTTCTGCCAATCGGTGGAGTTACTGCCAAAATCGAGGCAGCAGCTCGCTCTGGAATCAAAACAATCGTGATTCCACGGGCCAATATGCAAGATGTTCTGCTGGATGAGAAATTCGAAAAGATGGTTGAAGTTGTCCCTGTTGACACACTCGATGAAGTCATGGAATATGCGTTGATTATGCACGAACAAAAGGAGAGTTTAGTTGAACGTCTTGGGGCAGTTATCGACCGTCTGACGCCTGCTGCAAGTTCCTTGACATCTGCCTAACGTTAGTGCAAACTGGAAAGTCTTCTCGCTTGTGAGCGAGGGTTACTAAAAGGCCAAGTCTTGGCGAGGTCATGTCTGAGTCAGCAGTTGGCGGTGTAACCGTCCAAGATGCGAGCAAAGGGGCACTTTTCGTTCTCTTTCTCGTTACAATGATTGACATGATTGGCTTTGGAATTGTCATACCGTTCCTCACGTATCTGGTTGAAGATTTGACACCCGAAGGTCAAACTGCGAACATTGGCCTTTGGGTTGGCTTGCTCATGACTTCGTATTCAGCGGCACAATTCTTGTTTTCTCCGTTTTGGGGCTCCGTGTCCGACCGAATCGGGCGACGTCCCGTCTTGATGGTTGGACTTGTTGGAAACACTGTCTTCTTCACTTTGTTTGGATTAGCAAACACCCTCATTCTTGCTTTCGTGGCACGTTTTCTTGCAGGCGTTTTCAACGGCAACATCGCCGTTGCACGCGCCTACATTGGCGATGTCAGTACGCCACAACAACTTGCAACACGAATGGGAATCATAGGGGCAGCGTTCGGTCTTGGATTTACGTTTGGGCCGTTCATCGGCGGCGAACTCTCTGATCCCGCTTCTCGCTGGGGTTGGTTTGAAAGTACAATTTTTGATTCACATCCATACTTACTCCCATGTTTAGTGGCAAGTGTGTTGTCCGTCTTTTCTCTCATCATCGCTTTCCGCTCATTGCCCGAATCGCTACCTGCTGAATCTCGTACACAGAAGGAGAGAGTTCCTTGGATGACCAACATGGTTCACATCATGAAAAGTTCAGTTTCAATGCTCAAAGCGCCAAACGTTTCGCTCGTCATTTGGGTCTCGATGCTGTTCACATTTGGGTTTACCATTATGCATGCTGTGTTCATTCTCTATACCGAGATGAGTCCGGAGAACGGAGGTTTAGCCTTTTCCGAAGCAGATAATGGGCGCGTATTTGCAATGATTGGAATCACCGGAATCGTTACGCAAGGTCTTTTCATCGGTCCACTGACTCGTAAATTCGGTTCACGCACACTGATACCGATGGCAAGTGTTCTTACAGGTATTGGGCTGGTTTTGATACCTTACACTGAGGCGTCAAGCAGTTGGTTTCACATTTTGATTGTATCCATCATTATCGCCTTGGGTAATGGAATCTTCCAGCCATCTTCTTCATCGTTCTTGACTCGAGTTGCTAAATCCAACGGCTATGAATTGGGTGTGGTGATGGGTGCACAGGAGTCGCTCGGTGCTTTTGCACGTATCCTTGGACCGTTGACAGGAGGTTTGGTGTGGACATTGACCGTTAGCCGTGCATGGCCATTCGACTACCATACTGCGTTCCACATTTGTGGTTTAATGATGCTCTTAGCCGCCGTACTCTCGTTGAAACTGCCTCATCTTGAAGAAGACCTCCAACCAATACCCAATGCCAGTGAAGAATCCTAAACACTCAAGTGGTGAAGTTGTTTCTCGCCAAGTATGGAAGTAGTTGGACCTGGTTGGGACTCCGGACGATTTAATCGACGAGTATCGACATTTGCTCACATATCTTTACTGATTACCCTACTGGTGATTTGGCTCATTGTGCTGAAAGGTGTTCTTCAGCCGTTCTTCATTGCTTTGGGCATCTATTTCGTTCTCAAACCCGGCTCGGACTATCTTTCAAGTAACGGTTTTCCAACTATTCTTTCGTATCTAACGATGGTTTTGCTGACGTTACTGGTTGTTTCTGCAGCCTCATTTGTGGCCTATCAGCAGGCAAATGACTTGATTCAAGACGAAGAACAAATGGAATTGTACAACGTGAAATTAGAGGAAAGATGGAGTGATTTGAAGCAATCCCCGCTGATTGGCTCCGCACTCAGTTCAGATTCGAATTCTGCCAATACGACACTGGCCGATGACCTTGCTTCAATGGGGTTGCTTGAAGATGACCAGAAGATTTCGGATGCAGCTATGAGCATGGTTTCCAATGTCGGAGGTTTGATTGCAACCAGTGTGACCGTGATGTTCTTCCTTATTTTCATCATTTTCGAAGCCAGTCTTCTTCCTGGTCGGATAGAACGGGCGTGGCCTGATGGCGGGAGCAAAAAAGTACAAATCGTTCGTTCAAAAATCGAAGCCAGTGTCAATACATACATCGTTGTGAAAACGGGTGTTGGCGCAGGTACTGCGGTTTGTGCTGGTATTGTGATGCTTTTGTTCGATATTGATTTGTGGTTCACTTGGGCGCTAATTACCTTCTTGTTGAACTATGTGCCTTACATTGGTTCGCTTATCGCCACGATGCCTCCAATCATCTTGGGTGTTATTTTGTTGGAACCCAACTCCCTGATGCTTTTGGTTCTCTTGCTTCTCGCAAATCAACAAGTTTGGGGTCAAATCATCGAGACCAAATGGGCAGGTCGAGCACTCGACCTTTCACCGGTCCTTTTGTTGCTCGTCACATCCATTTCATTCGCAGGCTGGGGGATTCTCGGTATGGTTCTGGCCGTTCCATTTGCGGTCATCATCAAGATTGTTCTTGAGAATATCGAGGCAACACAACCGTTTGCGATTTTGATGTCCGAGCGTGCACCGTCCATCGATGAAGCATGGGACGATGCTATGCGTGACGGTAAGATTTCCAATTTTGAAAGCCAATCCCTCAACCAATTGCAGGTGCTTCTTGGCTATTCCGATTACAAAGTAAAACTCATAGCTGGACGTATTGCTGCCCAGCGTGCTTTGAAACGAAACAAACTTTCAGACGACCAAATTGACATTATTTCATTGGCAGCAGATGCTGTTGGCGACAACCCAATCATGACGGAAGTCGTTTCAATGTTAAGTGAAGGTAAAATGGACAAGGAATTGCGCCCAATTTTATCGAAGTTCATCGATGTAATGGAAGAAGAGTAATCACAGAACTTCGGTGAGAATCTTCTCAAGTTCGGTGTTAATCATCAAGATGAGTGTGCCGAATTCTGGAGGGATGTTCGGATCTTCATATAATTCCTCAAGCTTTGATTGAGCCATCGCAATTCGTACATCCAATTTCTTAGCCTTGTTCAACAGCCATTGTTCGCATGCTTCTTTCGCTTGGCGGCGAATATTTCGAGGAACTTTAGGATCGTCAATTTGGTTGATGACCGTGGCTACTTGCTGGAGTCTGTTTTCAATATCCATTATCATGCACCACTGTTCGTAATGTGTCGTGTGTGGAGGCCGTCTTTAAGTCCATTGCCGCCATCCGAAGGTCATGGCCCTCTCCGAAACCGATATTTTGGGTTGGGCCCGTATCTTTACGCTCTTCTTGGGTATGGGTTGGGCCGCATGGATGGATCACAAAGAACGACGAGTGAAAAATGAGCACTGGCTGGTATGGATTAAGCCTGCCTTGTTTCTCTGGGCACTGGATTTGATGACACAGGGTGCGGATTGGACCATTTATCTGACAGCATCTGCTGCGGTTGCTTATGCCAGTGGTGCGGTTCTTGGCAGACCAACACTTTCGGACATTCGAGCAGGTTCCCGTCTTGATCAAATCGTTGCTCTATGGTACGTTGCCAGTGCAGTTGGCTTGATTTTCGGTGCAGTCACCTATCAGTCCGTTCATCCAGTCGATGTCCTTGTCGGTAATGAGGAAGGTCTTGGTGCTCTGTGGTGGTCTACTTTAGCGGTCCTCCCGCTCATTCTACTGATTGATTTGGCCTGGCGAGTCCGAATGCTCCATGGTGGTGCGGATGCTAAGGCGTTGATGTGGGTTGCAGTATTGATTCCCAGTTGGTCGACCATGCCGTTGACATTCTCATCTGCCACCGGTGATGCTCTGTTTACATTACCGCCTGCTTTTGCGCTTCTCATGTGGGGGGGGCTGTCTTTCCTTGCCATCCCGTTCATTCTGTTAACGCTTAATCTGATTCGAGGCCATGTGAGAAGTTTTGCAGATTTATTCTTGGCATGGCATGCGATTCAGATACCTCGCCATGAAGTTCCTCATCGTCATGTTTGGCTGCTCACAACACTTGTCGAAAAGCCAAATGGTTCGCTCGAGGTCTACCACCGAAAACGTGCACCTCGTAAGTCTCCATCAACCGAGGAAGTCGATGCTGCATTATTTGAATTGAAAGAAGCAGGAGTCGAGAGCGTATGGGTAAGTCAAAAACTCCCATTGCTCGTGTTCCTTTTCCCTGCCATCATTCCGATGTTTTTGCTCGGTGATCCAATGGCCATACTGATGCCATTGCTTGGATTGAATTGAGAAGAATCTCAAAGAAAGTGTTCATCATGCGCCCTTGCGCTCGATGTTCTTTGGACGTAGTCCCTTATAGCTGCATTTTCTACAGCGCACAGCACGTACTGCGTTGCGTGCGTTGCAGCGCATGCAAATCTTGCGGTGAAGCAAGCGAGCTTCAGCTTCTGGGAATCGTGCCATGGCTTTGCGACTCACTTCCCCTATTTAATCGCAACCGAGTGTCATAAAATGGATAGTGCATTGCTTCCAACTGTGCATTGGCTGGAAGAGTATGGTTCAAGGTGTATCAGCGATTCGGGAGAACATGCGTGTCCTACGCCTGCCGGCCATACACCACGACGCCAATTTGGTGGTCATTGGTGGCTCTATGGGGAGTCTTCTCATCGATGCAGGGACTTCATGGTATCAAGGATTGCAAGTTGAGCGAATCAAGGGCGTTCTGGATGAAGGCGGTAGTCTCGACCGCATTTTGTTAACCAGCAAACGGTATCCTTGCTCCGGAGGGGCTCAGCACCTCTCCAAGTCGTTTGATGGTTGTGCCGTTCATGCCCACCCGGATGGACAGGCTGCATTGGAAACTGGAGATTTTTTCACCACTTGGGCGAACCGTTTCGATTCGGATATGCCACCGGTATTCACTCAAAAAGTTGAGGATGGAGACGTCTTTGCATTGGGGAACGGACAAGTTGAGTCCGTTGCCCTGCCAGGGCATTCATCGGATGGTATGGGGTATTGGATTCCTGAACAAAAGATGATGATTGTAGGCACGTTGATTCCTCGTGCTGACCGCCCGACTCGATGGGATTTGCCAAGTGGATGCCTACCGGATTTAATCTCCAGTCTACAACGGATTTTAACGTTCAAACCGAAGTCACTCATACCTCTTCAGGGGCCTGCCATCAAGGGATTGAAACATGTTCGGGAAGTTGTCGAGCAACACATCGAATTCTTCGAACAATGTCTAGAACACGATGGGCAAGTGCCTCGTTCAGTACCTCGACCTGCACAAACGGCATTGTGGTACACACCGCATCCGCCTTGGCCACTTGAAGAGAATGAAAGTCTCTAGCCGAGGACAGGTAAGTCCAGCATCAGTGGTTGTGATTTTTCCTTACGTAATTGCTCTGATTCGAGGATTCGAGCACGCCTGTTGGCCCGTTGTGTTTCTTTCACTTGGAATTGTCTTGTGCCATCAAAAACATTGGTCGTTTCACCGGTCCAATCGTAAGTGCGTCGATTCCAACCGCTTTGAATCAAAATTGAGTCCCCAAGAACTCGAAGGCTTGTAATCGGTCCAGTGTGCGAAAAGAGGTGGACAACTCTCCCAGGGACCTGGTTTCCGATCACCCATACACTTCCATCTTGTGCTGCTGCTAGGAATTTCCCAGAGGAATCACTCACTGCATTAATTGAGCGAACAATACCTCCTTCGATACTGAACTTATCGATGGTGTCGAGGCGTGGTAAAGAAAGGATGCTTATGCCACCGGTTGAATCGCCGACAGCGACCATGTCATAGCATCCTGTTGGACCTTTCACGGCGAGGAGTACCGTCGCAACGGCTTCAAGTTTAATTTGCACCCTCGTTCCAAGTGTTGGACGCCAAACAATAGCACCGTCGTCCATGGCTACGAGGTTGCCTTCTGATGTGACAAGGCTACGGATGACTACTCTGTTGTTCATACATACGAAAGCAGAGCCGTCGGTACACTTTCTTTCGCCACACCCCTCGGATGAAACTGAAAGTGAATATAATCAGTAGGTGTCCTCAGACTTGTTGTCCTTCTTCCATTTCCGGTAGCAACTTTTGCAAACCCGTACTCGACCTTTACGTTCGGTATAGCCGCTGTCACCCCAAACGTCGATAGCGTTGTCAATGGAAAGTGAGCGGCCACCGAAACTCTTGTCGGCGAATCCATCGCAGGATTTGACGCCACAGGGAATTTCCCCGACCTTTTCCGAGGATTTCTTCTTTGTCGCTGTTTCTTCGCCAGATTCAGCCTTATGCTTTCTCGCCTTCGATTTGAATCCCATGTCTATTCGCCAACCGATGTCGTCCTTCAAGTTTCTCCTTCGTTTGAAGCAAAATTCACTGCTTTGAAACTTCACCGAGCTGTCCAAGTAGCCCTTCAATGAGGCGAAGCAGACCACGAAGTGTCACTTCGGAGACATTGGCGACTTGACACACTTCAGATTGTGTTCGGGGCGAGCTTGATTCGTTGGCCACTTTGTACAGTAACGCAGCAGCAACACCCATCGGTTTCTTTCCTTGCCACAACTCGTCATGCGGTTGAATAACGCTCCACAAGTGGTCCAGTTGTGTGTGGATACTTGGTGGTAATTGTAGGTCTGAGATAAATTTGTCAAAGTACTGGTCTGGGGATGAGATCTTGTGGAGATTGAGTTTTCTCGACACCTGTCGAATCAGTCGGGACAATTCCTTTTCCTTGACATCAAACGCTTCTGAGATTTCACTGATTTGACGCGGCAGGTTTTCCTGTCTTGCTACAAGGTATGCGCATGCTGCAGTCACTCCAGCAATCGAACGCCCGGTTACGAAACCTTCACCGGACAAACGCCGGTAGAGTCGAGCGGATTCTTCCTGCAATGGTTTTGGTAGGCCTGAATGGTCGCGTATGAATTGATTCGCACGCACCAAATTACGTTCTCGACTCTTCCGAGTCTTTGAGCGTTCATCAATAACACGACGGCGTCGCCATTCTCTCCTCGATTGAGAGGTTATCCCGTGTCTTCCTGCGCTGCCGGTGTTCAAATCGCGAACATCGATGGTGGTGTTGAGTCCTTTGTCGGCAAGGGTGTAGGTGAGCGGCTGGCCAACACGAGAGCGATCTTGGCTTCGGTCACGATTGGTCCATTCAGCTCCTGGGTCGATCACATTCTCTTCGACAACAAGGCCACAGCTGTTGCAGGTTATTTCGCCTCTGCTGTCGTCCATCTGCCAATCGGTGACACCGCAGTCCTCACAGGGCCGTGTGTGACCCTCAAGCGTACGGCGGATGACGCCTGTACCGCTGCGGTTTGATTCGCCTTTCTGCTTTTTGTTCGGCTTCTCGCCTGCATTTCCTTCGGAGTAAATTTTCATCTTGTTAACCTCATGTTACATAGTTGTCATCCGAGGTATATAAATCCCACGAGGGGATGCTCGCCGTGGCTGAAACTGCGTGAAGCGGTTTTACACTGTGGTGTCCGTGGTTGGCAACAATTAGGAACATCTCACTACTGATTATAAAAGGTTGTTTTCTGTTCGACAATGCAAGCGCTTGACATGCCTTGTTTCGTGCCCAACACTGAATTTTTTCACTGTCAGTTTCATCCGAACAATCCGGCATCAACTCAATTCCTTCGTACCGAAATCACTGGAAATTGAACGGAGAGTTCAAAGACGGTACGCGAGGGCAATGGGATGAGGAGAGTTCTATGCCAGCCACAGTCGTTCTTGGAGCCCAATGGGGAGATGAAGGAAAAGGAAAACTTGTCGACCGAATTGCCGAACAAGCCACTTGGGTGGCTCGCTTCCAAGGCGGCAACAATGCAGGACATACGGTTGTCCTTGGCGATCAAATACTGAAGTTCCACCTCCTACCGTCTGGGATCACTCGCAAGGAATGTAACCTTGTTTTGGGTGATGGCATGGTGGTTGACCCATGGGTTCTCGACTCTGAGTTGACCGGTTGGAAAGACACGACAGGCGAAGACCCGCGTGGAGAGCGATTGTACGTCAGCGAAAGAGCGCATGTGATTCTTCCTTACCATCGCTTCCTCGACGGTTTGGACAAGAAAATTGGAACCACTGGCAGAGGTATTGGCCCGACATATGCTGATAAAATCAATCGAATCGGTTTGCGGTTCGGAGACGTTGCTGAAGTGATGAGCGATGCGAATTGGGCCGTTGCTACCACAGAACGGATGAACGCAACCCTCGCAGCAGCCGGTTCCGAAGAGCGAATTACCGTCGCAGGGTTGCAGTCGGATATTGAATGGATTTGGAACGCTTACAAGACCTCAATCCGCAACACTGGCTTGATGCTTGATAACGCCCTCAAATTGGGTGAGCATGTCATCCTCGAAGGTGCTCAAGGATGCCTCTTGGATATCGACCAAGGTACTTTCCCGTTTGTCACCTCGTCAGTGACTTCTCTGGGTAATGCATCGCATGGTGCAGGTATTCATCCTGGACACGTCGAGGAGGTCATTGGAATCACCAAAGCCTACATCACTCGAGTCGGCCACGGTGCTATGCCAACTGAACTTGATGATGAGGCTGGAGAACACCTCGGGACGGTCGGCCATGAGTTTGGAACCACCACTGGACGTAAGCGTCGATGTGGATGGTTCGATGCGGTTGTCATGCGGCATGCAAACCGAATCAACGGTTTCACCGGGCTTGCACTCACCAAGTTGGATGTTTTAGGCGGGCTTGACGAAATCAACATCTGTGTTGCTTACGAATTGGATGGGAAAGAGATTCTCGAGATGCCAGCCAGTGCTACAGCACTTGAACGCTGCAAGCCAATCTATGTCACCATGCCAGGATTCCCATCGTATTCTCTTGAGGAGTGGCTCGGAATCGCAAAGAAGGCGAACGACGGTGGTCTTGGCTATTCTGCGCTTCCAGCAGCGGCCCAACAATACATCAAGAAAATCGAAGCAATTGTCGGCGTTCCTTGCACAAGCGTTGGTGTTGGTCCTGACCGTAATGCAACCATTGATGCTGTTTAATTTGAGTCACTTCGAGGTGAAGACTCAAAAAGGATTGACTCGACGCCGTGATTACAGGGGCGTTTAGCTCAGTTGGAAGAGTGCTTGGTTTGCAACCAAGATGTCGTGGGTTCAAATCCCACAACGTCCACCACCCCTCACGGATTCAAACCCCGCGAACGCATCACTGCGATGCATGAGCAACGGAGATTTTGAACCCCATACGGTTTGGACGCACAACAATCATAGGTATTTTTCTACACTGTTGGTCAAGGCGTGTTGGCACAAAGTGACACGACAAATCTTCACCGACAAAAGTATGTAGGGAGCGTGACTTGAGTCAATTGAGGGAGCTGACAACTATGGAGTTTGATTGTCCACTTTCTCAACAGGAGCAAGCATGGCTTGATGGCGGCATTTCCAAATTCAACACTGGTCGTTACTGGCACGCTCACGAGGATTGGGAGGAGATGTGGAAGTCACTCAAAGTGAGAGAAGTTGAACTGCGTTACATCCGAGGTATCCAAGGACTGATCCAAACGACTGCCCTGATGTTCCAGTATGAGCGACAAAAGTCGCGTGGCATCGTGAAGATGTGGTATAAATTGACCGAGAAAATTGGCACGCCCGAATCGCCCCTGTTTGAGATTCTGTGGTGTGTAGACATTCCCAAAATGCTTCATGATGTTCTTCCCTTCCTTGCCGATGCAACTGCTGATGAGCCCACATGGGGGCTCAACCCAAATGCAGTACTCATCTGAAGGCGGATGTAAACAGAAAAGGTTAATGCAGGGTTATTTCTTAGTAAAATCATGACTGTGAAGAATTTGGTGATGGTTCTCGTGATGACGTCAATGGTCTTCGCTGGTTGTATAAGTGACCTTACACCGTTTGGCGGAGAGCATGTGGGTACTTTTGATATCGATACCCTCGGTACAGGAACAGCTGAGTCGGATGATATGATTGTGGAATTAGAGTTGATAAACAGCACATCCCCAATTCAATTCAACGATGGAACAACAGCACAAGATGGAGAAGAACACTACAGATTCCGCCTTGTGGTAGGCGACATTGATGACGACAGCAGCCCCGCTTACGAATGCAGGTTAGCATCGAATTCACCAGATGATTGCCTTCTTGTCGAGTCGGTTGCAGACGGAGTATGGGACGCTGGTGAACGAATCACGTTAAGAGAAAACAATGTAGACATATGCAGCGAAGGTTGTCGAATTCAATTGACAATAATGAACGGAGATATCACCACCGAACAGGAAGAGAATCTACAATATATCGCCCAGGAATCAATAGGTGGACCTATTGGGCACACAACGAATTTTTGGATGAGTCAATGAATCAAACAACTCACAGGCTCAATGCACTGCGGCACAAAGGTCGACATTTACCCTTCTTATCCTGAACGGTATGCTTCAAGGCAATAGGCTGCATTGATTGCAGCAGCGAATGTCATCCATGCAATGTATGGCCACACCAACATCGATGCGGTAGGGACGGTTGCGTACGTAAGGTAAGCGTACATAACGGTAAAAAGTATCATGAAGACCAACATTCCAAACGAGAGCAGGTACCGTTCGGAATTGAATACAGACGGCCAAGCAAGGTTGAGAAGAAGTTGTGCAATGAACAAGAAAAGAATCCATTTGCTGTGCTTCAATTGCTCTGATTGGTTAAGTACGGTGGATATACTCACCGCCATACAGGTATAGAGAACCGCCCATATCGGGGCGACGACCCAACCTGGAGGCTGGAAGAACGGTTCGTATTCTGAATCAAAGGTCATCGAGTTCATCTTGTGTTCATGGTGATACGCTATAATTATGTGCTACGGTTCATGATCCGGATTTCTTATCTTTGACCTTCAGGAAACTCACGGACAGGTTTTATCTACGCCGATGGCATTGTAATTTTCTTCGCATTGAAGGCCAAAGCAAGGGAGGTTTTACATTACGGTGGCGCAGTGGGATTTTTAGACACCCTTCTCAGTTTGAATCTGCATCATGAAGTGAAAAACATTCTATTATAACTCACTCGCCAATTTTTGTCGTTATGAGAAAGACGATTGTATTTTTGATGATGACCCTGCTTTTAGCCGCCAGCCTACCGCTCAATTCGAGCGCAGGACCGTCTGATGACATCCCCACAAACGCCGCAGGAACAGGCGTACATGACTCATTGGTCGCTGCACTCGCCCATGCAGGTCTCGTCTCAACCCTCCAAGGGCCTGGGCCCTTCACCGTGTTCGCACCGACAGACCAGGCTTTCGCTGCTGCTGGAATCGACTTAGCCGATTTTGATACGCCCGAGGAAAACGCAACCCTCTCTGATATCCTGTTGCACCACGTCTACTCTGGTGAGGTTCAATCAAGCGCTGTTACTGACGGCATGATCGCAGAAATGGTGAACGGTGACAATGTGAAATTCGGAGTGAACGGGGCTACAGTGACCGTTGGAACGGCAACAGTAACAACCGCTGATGTCATCTCTTCGAACGGAATCATTCACGTTATCGATACCGTCTTGATGCCGCCCGTCGACATCCCGGCAACCGCTCAAAGCACCACCATTCACGACACGTTGGTCAATGCCGTCATTCAGGCCGATCTCCTCACGACTCTCCAAAGTCCAGGGCCGTTCACCGTCTTCGCACCAACAGACCAAGCGTTCATCGATGCTGGTATCGACTTGGCAGCACTCGACACGCCTGAAGGTAAAGCAACGCTTTCCGACATCCTTCTCTACCACGTTGTCCCGTCTGAGGTTCCTGCCTCTGCAGTCACCGAATGTATGGTGGCTGATGCGGCGAATGGACAGCCTCTCGCCTTCACTGTGGGAGACGGCGTTATGGTCAACGGTGCCAATGTCACCATGACCGACGTCATTACCAGTAACGGACTTATTCACGTCATTGACAAAGTTCTGACTCCAAGCGACACACCAAACGATATTCCCCGAACTGCACAATGCACTGGCCTACATGATTCGCTGGTTGCAGGAGTGATACAAGCTGAATTGCTTGAAACTCTTCAAGGTCCAGGACCGTTCACGGTCTTCGCACCGACCGACCAAGCCTTCATTGATGCCGGGATTGATTTGGCAGCACTCGATACTCCCGAAGGCAAGGCTACACTTGCCGACATTCTTCTTTACCACGTTGTAGCCGGAGAGGTACCAGCAGCGAATGTTACTGATTGTATGTCCGCAACTGCCGCAAACGGTCAGCCCTTGGCGTTCACCGTTGATGGAACTGTTATGGTGAACGGCGCTACTGTCATCCAAGCAGATGTCGGTACAAGCAACGGATTCATTCATGTTATCGACAAAGTGCTTACCCCAACCGATACGCCCAACGACATTCCACGAACGGCACAATGCACCGGGATTCACGATTCTCTTGTTGCTGGGGTTATCCAAGCTGAACTTCTCGTGACGCTTCAGGGAACGGGACCGTTCACGCTGTTTGCACCGACGGACCAGGCCTTTGCTGATGCCGGAATCGACCTTGCGGCTCTCGATACTGCTGAAGGCAAGGCAGCGCTCACCGACATCTTGCTCTACCACGTAATTGCTGGTCAAATTCCATCCACTGCAGTTACGGAGTGCCTCACAGCCAACACTGTCAACGGTAATCCTGTTGCCTTTACCGTAGGTGACAGCGTCATGATCAACGATGCTACCGTCACACTTGCTGATGTGAACACCAGTAACGGTGTCATCCACGTGATTGACAAGGTCTTGACACCGACCACTACACCAAACGATGTTCCACGCACTGCACAATGCACCGGCATACACGACTCGTTGGTTGCCGGTGTCATTCAAGCAGGCCTCCTGGAAACCCTTCAAGGCCCTGGGCCATTCACCGTTTTTGCGCCAACAGACCAAGCATTCACGGATGCAGGAATCGATTTGGCAGCACTTGATACTGCAGAAGGACAAGCGGCACTGAGCGATATTCTACTCTACCACGTGGTTGCCGGTGAAGTTCCAGCAGCCAACGTCACCGACTGTATGACTGCTACTGCTGTAAACGGCAACCCACTCTCGTTCACCGTCGGCACTTCTGTCATGGTCAACGGAGCAACCGTTACCGCAACAGATGTTGCGACAAGCAACGGCATCATCCACGTCATTGACAAGGTTCTATCACCAACCGAAACTCCGAATGATATTCCTCGTACAGCTCAATGCACGGGGATTCACAACTCACTGGTTGCCGCCGTCATTCAAGCGGACTTGCTCGAGACGCTCCAAGGTCCAGGCCCGTTCACCGTGTTTGCACCAACGGACCAAGCGTTCACCGATGCAGGCATTGATTTGGGCGCTCTGGATACGCCAGAAGGTAAGGCAGCACTTGCCGACATTCTGCTCTATCACGTTGTAGCAGGTGATGTCCCAGCAGCCAATGTCACGGAGTGTATGACTGCAGACGCTGTCAACGGTCAACCGCTTTCGTTCACTGTTGGGGATTCCGTCATGGTGAACGGCGCCACCGTCACTCTGGCGGATGTCAGCACCAGCAACGGTGTGATCCACGTCATTGACAAGGTATTGTCTCCAACAGACACGCCAAACGACATCCCCCGCACTGCACAATGCACAGGTATTCACGATTCTTTGGTCGCAGCAGTGGTACAAGCAGAGTTGCTGACCACATTGCAGGGAGATGGGCCATTCACCCTTTTCGCTCCAACCGACCAAGCATTCATCGATGCTGGCATCGATTTGGCAGCGTTGGATACCGCTGATGGTAAAGCTGCTCTTACGGACATCCTGCTTTACCACGTTGTTGCTGGAGCAGTCCCTTCCTCGGCAGTTACCGAGTGCATGTCGGCAAACGCCGTCAACGGTCAACCGCTCTGGTTCACCGTCGCAGACACCGTCATGGTCAACGGTGCCACCGTAACCTTGGCAGATGTGAACACAAGCAACGGCGTCATCCACGTCATCGATAAGGTATTGACCCCCACCGATACACCAAACGATTTGCCTCGAACTGCTCAATGCACAGGTGTGCACAACTCACTGGTCGCAGCTGTGATTCAAGCCGAACTCTTGTCAACACTCCAAGGCGAAGGGCCGTTCACGCTCTTTGCTCCAACGGACCAAGCATTTGCCGATGCTGGTATCGATTTGGCAGCATTGGACACCCCTGAAGGAAAGGCTGCATTGACGGATATTCTCCTCCATCACGTCTATTCAGGCGCTGTCATGAGTGCCAACATCACCGACGGAATGGTTGTACAGATGTTCAACGGCGACAACATTACGCTGACGGTCACCACCGGAATGAGTGCTTCAGTACGCATCGGAAACGCAACGGTTACCGGTGCAGATGTGATGACTTCCAACGGTGTCATCCACGTCATTGACAAGGTTTTGATGCCTCCGGCTGAA